>Ga0182007_10000160_pt1 | contig 46183 bp, 43 predicted proteins | sample Sormic07211113_1_FD_123023 | JGI IMG/M metagenome (GOLD analysis project Ga0182007, IMG submission 123023) | Rhizosphere microbial communities from Sorghum bicolor, Mead, Nebraska, USA - 072115-113_1 MetaG | ecosystem: Host-associated > Plants > Roots > Rhizosphere | place: USA: Nebraska...
CAACCGGCGCGTTGCGTTGGGGATGCTAGCTGCGCCCATTTTAATCGAGGTCGTGGTTGCCGCGAAGTCGACCTGCCTTAGGAGGTGGACTCGCTCCTACTCCAACACGCGTGTGGTCATTTTTGAACACTCAGCCCAAGTTGCAAAGCCAGACTACGGCCAATCGTTAGCTGAAACATGAAGGCTCTTCCATTTCAGGGAGCTCGTCGATGTTCAATGGCCGTCACTTCGACCGATCAGTAATTCTGCTGTGTGTACGTTGGTATTTGGCTTACAATCTCTGCCTGCGTGATCTGGAAGAGACGATGGCCGAGCGCGGAATTCACGTCGACCACTCCACGGTCCATCGGTGGGTCGTTCATTTCGCGCCGCTGCTGCTCGAAAGCTTCAACCGGAGGAAACGTCCGGTCACTGGCAAGTCGCCCGTTGATGAAACTTATGTCCGGGTGCGCGGTCGCTGGAAGTATCTCTACCGCGCCGTCGAGAGCGTGGGACGTGGTCGAGTTCTTCTTCAGCGGAAGCGTGACCTGCCGGCTGCCAAACGCTTTATTCGCAAAGCACGGAAACGTCACGACCGACCAGATAGTATCGTCATTGACGGTAGCCAGACGAACCGGGAAGCAATCATTGCCTGCGATGGCGAGTGCCGGCTTCGAGACCAATCTTCCGCGCCGCTGCTTGGAGTTTGCGACAGAGCCGATTGGCCGACCTTTATCTCAGGCTCATAGCCGGAAGAAACGGCGGCATATGGACAGTCGGACGGACACATATCTCGGCACATTTGCGGAGAAGCGTTTTGTGGCATTGCAATAGTTGGTAATGCGGCGCAATATAAGTGTCATAATTCTATGCAGTTGGGTCCGCGCAATGAGAATTTGCATCTACAAATCGGACATAGCACCCGAGCTTACTCTCTTGCTGCGAGAAGGCTTGCCCGTACCCCTCGACACCAAGATAGACAAATGGACCAAGATTAAGGTCGTCACCGACGGGGAGATGAAAGCAGACCTTTTGATTCAAATTGGCGGTGCGGGGCATGCGTTAGTTCGACTCGACGCGATTAGACAACATTAGGCAGTGGCAGCGTCTTACTCCGTGTTATCACCACACCACAGTCGCATCGGCGGGCTTTGGCTGCTGGACGCACCCCTGGTGCTCGCGAGGCGACCGGCGGCCACATCGCCTGCCTCGGACCGAAAGTCGTTTGTTGAATTGGTAGGTCTTAAAGGGACAAGAACCAGCGACCCCGAGGGCGCTTGAGGGCTGGGGGCTAATAAAGAGGTACGACTATGCGACGATCCCGCCGAAGACGGAGTATAGCCTGACCCAACTCGGCCGGACGCTGCGGCCGCTGATGGAGGCTATGGCGGCTTGGGGAGACGAAACGCAGGAACTCATTACCGAAGCAAATGACACTGAAAATAGAGTTCACTGAGCCTTCGCAGGTGCGATAAGCCATTGTTGGACCTTGATCGGACAATCACTTTCTACCATCCTCCGGCTATGGTTAGCGCGCAGGAGAGCGGAAAGCGGGGATTAATGTCTGAGCGAATGCTTCCCCTACGCGGCATTTCGGTCTTTGAAGCGGCGGCCCGCGCAGCGAGTTTCCAAGCCGCGGCCGACGAGTTGAATCTGACGCCATCTGCAGTCAGCCACCAGATTCGTTTACTCGAAGCAATTCTCGGGGTCCGACTTTTCGACCGCGTCGGACGTGGCGTGACGCTTACGCCGGAGGGCGCGGAATATGCCCGCTCTATTCGCCAGGGTATCCGCCGGCTGCGCGCCGCCACCAGCGACATCAAAGCGCGCGGGAAGAAAGGCGGTGCGCTGGATGTCGTCAGGATCGAAGCACCTCCATCTTTTGCACATTGCTGGCTGCTACCACGCCTGACCGACCTGATGGCGCATCTTCCTGGGGTCGACATCCGGGTGAATGCACAGGGCTCGCATTTGCAAGGTGACAGACTGCCTTGGGCTCCGCTGACGGACGCACCGGCCGACGTGCAAATTGTCTACGGCGACGACGATCTTTGGGCGGACAGGGCCTCACATATGTTCTCGGAGCATTTTCAGCCCCACTGTTCTCCCGATTTGCTCAACGGTCGCACGCTCGATTCTCCGCATGATTTGCTTCGAGAGACTCTTGTCAGCACCTTTCAAAACTCGGTTTCCTGGGAAGAGTGGCTGGACCTACAAAGCATCGATTTCTATTCAAATCCTGTCGACACAGTCCAGTTGGATCCCTCCCATCTGGCGATCGAGGCTGCTGCCAATGGACTAGGCTTCATCCTGGAGAGCAGCATTTTGGTCCAACACGCGGTGTCTGCCGGCAAGCTCGCTTCTCCATTTCCAACCCTCGGTCGCCCTGGACTGTCCTACTGGATATTGGCGCCCTCGGCGAAAAGAGCCCACTCGACCATTGATGCCGTCGTCACTTGGTTCAAGGAACAAGCTGCGTCCACCCACCCGGTCTAACGCTGCAACAACAGCCATTGCGCGGCCCAGATTTGGTGCAGCATCGAAGAAATATTTTCATCAGTTTGAGAGAACTATTTGCGCTTCACGGAAGCAGATGGCGCGGGCTACTTTCAGGATAACGCGGAAGCTTAGAACGCTCTCCCAAGCATTGGAAAGATGATCCTGAATATGAATATCTCGTCGGGCAATTTTGATAGCTTAATCTGGGAAAAGGCGAACAAGAACCTGCTTCGCTACATGGGAGTTGGCGGCGATTTCACGTCATTCGTGCCCGAGCGTGCTGAAGGTTCGTGGCTATACGACGCATCTGGCCGGCGCGTCCTCGATTTTACGTCTGGACAGATGAGCTCTGTACTTGGGCATGCCCACCCGGAGCTTGTCGAGACAATGCGTGGTGCAGCTGCCAGCCTCGATCATCTGTTCAGTATGATGATTACCAAGCCTGTTGTCGATCTGGCCGAGAAATTGGCCGAGTTGGTTCCGGGTCTGCCGCGATCGATGTTCCTCTCGACGGGAGGGGAGTCGGTCGAAGCGGCCATTCGATTGGCCAAGGTCGTGACCGGCAAGTGGGAAATCGTTGGGTTTGCGCAATCGTATCACGGCTCGACCGGCGCCGCTGCATCAGCCACCTATTCGCTTGGGCGTCGCGGTCACGGACCGATGATGCCGGGAGCCTTCGCCATTCCCGCACCAAACGCATTCCGGCCCCGTTTTCCCGGTGTGACATGGCAGCAGGAACTCGACGATAGTTTCGGACTGTTGGACCGCCAGTCGACCGGCAATCTCGCGGCATTCATAGCGGAACCGATTCTCAGTACTGGCGGGGTTCTTGACCTGCCGCTGGGCTATCTCGCGGCACTCAAAAGCCATTGCGAACGCCGGGGCATGCTTCTCATTGTCGACGAGGCACAGACAAGCCTCGGGCGCAGCGGCGAGATGTTTGCCTTCGAACGCGACGACATCGTGCCCGACATTCTTTTGCTTTCAAAGACACTCGGAGCCGGAATGGCAATGTCCTCCGTATCGACGTCCGACGCGATTGCAGAAGTTGCAGACGCGCGCGGATTTACCTTCGTGACGACGCATGTCAACGACCCACTCCCCGCCTCGGTCGCCCTGAAGGTACTGGAGATCGTCAAGCGGGATCAACTCGTTGAACGATCGAAGGCTCTGGGCACGCGCCTGAGAAAGGGGCTGCAGAACCTTCTCCAACACCATGAATGTGTCGGCGATGTACGCGGCCGCGGTATGCTACTGGGCATGGAATTCGTTCCGTACGCTGGGCACAGTGCAACGTCGATTTCTCAGAAGGTGACTGAACTGGCGCTGGAATTCGGAGTATCCGCCAATATTACCGGCGCATTCACGGCGGGCGTCATGCGATTTGCACCACCGCTCACCTCGAGTGACGAGGAGATCGACTTCGGTATCAGTGTGCTGGATCGCGCGATTACCCAAGCTATCGACTCTCTTGGCAAGTAATCCATCGCGGCCGTTAACGCGGCCTATGGATGGAGGAAACTCATAAGGTTCACACGCGGGCCTATACGCGAGACGAAGAATTGACGCCCGCGGGGGAGCGCGCGGCGGCAAGCAATGCCGGCGGGAGGGAGGACCTTGACCGGACCAACCAGAGGGAAAGAAAAATGAACGTTACCCGTCGTCGCATTCTAATCCTATCCGCCGCGGCCATCGTGGCAGCCACGCCTTTCGCTGCCTTTGCGGAGGGCACGCTCAATGTAGGCTCCTTCCCGAACAACCCGCCGTTCGAATTTAAAAACGCAAGCGGTGTCTTCGAAGGTTTTGAAGTGGACATCATCACCGAGGCGGCGAAACGCGCTGGCATGGATGTTGACATCGAAGGCTATGATTTCCAGCCACTGTTTGCCGCCACCAGCTCGCGCCGTATCGACGCGGCCATCTCGTCCATTACAATCACGAAGGAGCGGCTCGCCTCGCAGTCCTTCACACAGCCTTTTTACGATTCTGGCTTGGGCCTCGCCGCCAGGACCGATGGCGTCGTGAAGGGCCTCGCAGACCTCAAGGGCAAGGTCGTTGGCTCACATTCCGGCTCGACGAGCTACAAATGGCTAGTAGACAACCAGAAGAAATACGGCTTCAGCGAGGTCAAGGGTTACAATAACCCGTTGGATGCCCTGCTCGATCTCTCCTCCGGACGTCTGGACGGCGTGACAAGTGACGTGCCCAACCTAGAATATGCCTTCACCAAGATGCATGGTCTCGGCGTGGTCGAGCGCATCACGTCTGACGAGCAATACGGCGTGATGATGACCAAGGGCTCGCCTTATCTTACAAAGATCAATGATGCGCTGACCGCGATGAAGAAGGATGGCACGCTGCAGGCATTTCACAAGAAGTGGTTTGGCACGGATGCCCCGGCCGATTCCTCCACTGCCAAGGAAGAACCGCTGCCCAACGGCTGACGGCCGCATACCGAGCTGCCTTCGGATCGCGCCGTCCCGACATTCCGGGCCGGCGCCGTTCGGAACATCCGACAAATCGACCTCCCGGACGCTGATGACCCTTATCGACACGTTTTTCAATACGGCTGTGCTCAGCGCGGCGGTCCCGGCGCTGCTGCGCGGCCTCGTCAACACCATTATCCTGGGGTTGCTTGCGATCGGTCTGGGCGTCCCGCTTGGCATGCTGGTCAGCCTCGTCCGGCTCTATGCGCCATCGCCATTCCGCTGGCTCGCGATCGGCTATATCGACATCTGCCGCGCCCTGCCGGTATTGGTGGTGCTGATCTTGATCTACTACGCCCTGCCATTTGTCGGCATCCGTTTTTCTGCGCTGGTATCGGCGACACTCGCGTTCACCATTGTTATGTCGGCCTATTCGGCGGAGGTATTCCGGACCGGTATCGAAAGCATTCCGAGGGGCCAGTTCGAGGCAGCCCAGGCGCTCGGCCTCCCTTTCGTCATCACCTTGCGCAAGGTGATCTTGCCGCAAGCAATGAAACTCGTAATCCCGCCGACGACCAGCAACTGCGTATCGATGTTCAAGGATACGTCGCTCGCTTCGGTGGTCGCCCTGCCGGAACTTTTGAAGGACGCAAACGACGCGCAGGCGCTTTATGCCAACCCTACCCCGCTGATTGGTGCGGCGCTGATCTATCTCGCTTTCCTTTGGCCGATGGTGCGGCTGGTCAGCTATATCGAGAAACGAAACAGGGCCGCAACAATCAGGTGATCAGCCGACTGATGAATAAGAACCCGCCACCGCCGGGGTCGCTGTTCGCGCCCTTGCCTTTGTCGTTTTGATAACCCTGAGAACTCATGAGACCCGCTGGCATTGACCGAGGTCAAAGGCAGCGCTGCAGCTTGCTGCTAGGTTGTCAGCGTGATTTTTCAAATGTCGAACCTCCTATTCTTTGGGCTGAGAGCCATGAAACGCCCAGGCAAGATTACTATTATCGGCGGTGGCATCGCTGGCCTTTGCACGGCGGTTTACGCCCGCCAAAGCGGCTATGAGGTCGACCTTCTCGAACAGCATCAGAGCGCTGGCGGTTTGGCCACGAGTTGGCGTCGGGGCGAATACACGTTCGAGACCTGCCTGCATTGGCTGGTGGGCTCCAATCCCGGCGGCACACGGCACGCCGAGTGGCGCGAGGTCTGCGACATCGACAGGCTCCGTTTCGTCGACCATGAAGAGTTCGTCCGCGTCGAGGACGAGCACGGCGCGAGCTGCACATCTACGCGGATGTCGATTGCCTCGAGGCGGAGTTGGTGAAGGTCGCGCCGGAGGACGAAATCGAGATCCGTCACTTTACCAACGCAATTCGTCAGCTTGTAGATTTGCCGATGCCGCACCCGGACCAACCGTGGCTGGCGCGGATTACGAGCATACTGAAGATGCTGCCCGATCTTTGCTGGCTCGGTAGTTTTTCGCAGGGCCGGCCGCGCGTATACGCGGCCGGCCCATTGGTCATCATGACGCGATCCTGATTTCCACCAGAGCCTGCCTCTTATTCACCATGACCTGCTCGATTGCCGCTTCTAGCGTTTGCAACAGATCGTCGCCCTCTGTGACCTTTGCCGTCCAGGCGCGGCTTGCAGCGGCGACGAGCGTGAAATCCGGCGACGGCGAGAGCGAGACCAGAGGCATGGCGTTTGATTTCGCCGCAAAGCCGTCCGGGTAGACGCCGAGCACCGATTGGCGCACCGCGCCCCACTCGGAATTGTTCAAGACGAGGATGAGAAGCGGAATGCCGGCCGCTTCCGCAATCTGGTGACAGGCAACGGGGTTGGAGAACATGTAGGAGCCATCTCCCATGGTCGCGACGATCAGCCTGTCCGGTCGAGCAAGCTTCATGCCCAGTGCTGCCGGAAAGCACCAGCCAAGCCCGCCGGAATGGGGTTCCTGATACCAGGTGTCCGGCGACTGCAAGGTCAGCTCTTCCAGCGGCGCGCCGAGTTCGGACAGGATGGCGGCGTCCCTGCCCTCGATCGCCTTGGAAAGGCAGGTGCTGACGAAGGCCTTGGACATGACTGGACCTCGGCCTGCTTCCGCATGATCCAGAACCGCGGCGCGTCGCTCCGCAGCAGCGTCTGCGACCTTGGCACGCCGCGCATCGCGCAATTTCGCCGTTGTCGGCAGGAACATCGAAGCCGAAGCAGCCAGTTCGATGATGACCTCCGCCGTGTCGCCGACAAGCGCGAGGTCACATGGAAAGTTGCGGACTGGGAAGCGCGAATAGAGCGGGTCTTGTCCGATATGAACGACCTTGCAGCCGGGCTTGAGCGAATGAACGTCCGGCGACCATGGCGCAAGGCAGTCGATGACAAATACCAGATCCGCCTTTGCAAGCCAGTCGGCCGGGTCGCCGCCCACGGCCATAGGATGGTCGGTCGGCGCCGCGAGCTGGATCGCCCAGTATTGGCAGATGGCAATGCCCCAGTCGTCCGACAGGCGCGACAGCACCCTGAAGCCTTCAGCAGAACCAGCGCCGCGCTGCGCGATAATAAGCGGGTTCTTGGCTTCGCTCAGCAGTTTCGCGGCTGCGTCGATATCGGCGCGGCGCGGCCCAACGCTCGCGGCCGCGATCGTCGCCGGGCCTTCAAGCTCGCTCGACGGGCAAGGCTCACAGAGAACCTCGCGCGGCAGACTCAGATAGACCGGCCCGCGCGGCATCGAATTGGCGATGGCAAAGGCCCGGTCGACAATGTCGACGGCCTGTTCAGGAAATTTCATCTCGTAGTCCCACTTGACCGATTCGCGGATCATAGCGGCCTGGTCGCGCATTTCCTGACCCCAGCCGATCGGTACCGTGCGGGCGCCGAGCCGGCCCTTTTCGACGACGGGCGTGCGCCCGGAAAAGACAAGTATGGGAACATGCTCGGTCGCAGCGTTGATCGCACCAATAGCGCAATTGGCGAGGCCGACATTGGTATGGGCCATGACGGCCTGTGCGCGTCCCGTCGCCAGATAATAGCCGTGCGCCATGCCCATGGCCGCGTTTTCATGCGGGATGACGATGGCCTTTGGTAGCGGGATCTGCTTGGCCGAAGCTTCTGCCAGCCCCTCGATGATCGGTGGGAAATCGGTCCCGGAATTGGCGAAAATGTAATCGACGCCCACCGCCTTGAGGCGCGCAAGCAGAGCGCCGCCGGCAGTTATCGTTGGAGTCTTTTCGTCCGTCATGAATGTTACTCGCTTTCGGTATGTTTAGAGGTGGCTGGGAAGCCAGGTCGCAAGGATCGGGAAGGCAATGAGGAGCGCCAGCCGAACGAGATCGGTGACGATGAACGGAGCAACGCCTTTGAAGATCTTCGAGAAGCTTAGCTCCGGCACCACGCTCTTTATGACGAAGACATTCATACCCACCGGCGGATGAATGAGCCCGAGTTCCACGGTCATGACTATAATGACAGCAAACCAGATCGGATCGAACCCGAGCGACAGAATGACCGGATAGACGATCGGAACCGTCAGGATGATCATCGCCATGGCATCCATAAGGCAGCCAAGGACGATGTACATCAACAGGATCAGCAAGAGTACGCCATAGGGATTCAAGCCAAGCCCGGTCAGGAACGCTGTCACCTTCTGTGGCGTACCGGTAATCGTGAGGAAATAGCCGAAGATCAATGCGCCGATGAGGACGGTGAAAACGGCTGCGGCCGTGCGCGTCGCCTGCAAAAGCGACATCAGGATCTGGCGCCGCCCGAGCTTGCGGCGGAGAACCCCGATGATGAACGCGCCGCCAGCACCGACACCACCGGCCTCTGTCGGTGTGAAGAGACCGCCATAGAGACCGCCAATCACGAACAGGAAAAGAGCGAGCGGCGCCCAGATGTCCTTGATTGCCTGGAAGCGCTCGCTCCAAGAGCTTTTGGCCGCTGCCGGCAGCAGGTTGGGACGCACCGCGCCTAAAATGACAATCGTCGTCATATACATGAGGACAGCGATGATGCCGGGAATCAGGCCCGCCATGAACAGCTTGCTGATATCCTGCTCGGTCATGATTCCGTAGACGACGAGCACCGTCGAAGGCGGGAACATCGCGCCCAGCGTCCCGCCGGCTGCGATTGTGCCCGCGGCGAAGGAGTCCGGATATTTCAGCCGCCGCATCTCGGGATAAGCGACCGTGGAGAAGGTTGCTGCAGTCGCAACCGACGAGCCGGAAATGGCGGCAAAGCCACCGCAGGCGAGGATCGTGGCCAGCCCCAGGCCGCCTTTCAGATGGCCAATGAGCGTGTTGGCGGCACGGAACAGTTCCCGGCTCATGCCGGAATTGGAAACGAACGCGCCCATCAGCAGGAACATGGGGATGACGCCGAACGTGTAGTCGGTGACGGTGCGCATCGACGTCTGGCCGATCAGCTTCAGCGCCGGGCCGAATCCGGCAAGAAGGCCGAAGCCGGTTACACCGACAAGGCCCATGGCCATGCCGACGGGAACGCGCAGCAGCATCAGCGCGAAGAGAACGACAAATCCAGAAATGGCGACAAGATTTTGGGTCATAAGCTTATTCCACCGGATCGTTGACGTGCTCTTGATTCACACGGTGCGGGGAAAAGACGAGGCGGAACGTGCGCACGGCAATCAGCAGCACGGCAGCGACGTCGCCAAGCCAGGCAACGAGAAAGAAGGGCCAGGTCGGAAGCTGGAGATCGTAGGTCAGGACATGCTGGGCGCGGGTCTGGACGACTTTGTCGAACAGCATGATGGTTTGCACCGTTACGACAAGGAGCAGGACGAGCGTGGCGAAGATGTCGATCGCCCGTTTGTATTTCGGGCTGACATTCTCCCAGACGAGATCGACCGTGATATGCGCGCCCCGATAGCTGGTGGCAGCAATCCCCCAGAAGATGAGGATACCCAGGAACAGGCGTCCAAAGTCATAACCATCCGGAATCGAATAGGAAAAGAAATAGCGCAGCATGACCGAAATGAAGATGTCCGCAGCAACAAGTCCGACAAATCCGGCGGCGATCCATTCAATCCCGGCGATGAAGCGATCCATGCCGTTTTGCGGCGGCTGGACGGCAGGCGCTTGGCCTTCTGTTATTTCAGGCGTCATGGCTTCCTCCCATTTGCCCTGAGCGATGGACCGGTCCCCGGACGGGACCGGCCCGATCCGCATCAGAAGGCGGCGTTGTTGTCGGAAAGGCTTTTCTTCAGATCATCGAGTACTTGCTTAGGGTCGCCTCCCTTCGCGGTAACCTGCTTTTCCCAGCTGCTCTGCAGCGGAGCCACGGCCTTGCGCCAGAGGTCTATCTGCTCCGGCGTCAGTTCCACGACCTCGTGGCCGGAAGCCGCTTTCATGCGCGCGCGGCCGGCATGCTCAAACTCGGTCCAAGCGGAGGAGAGCTTGACGGCCCATTCCGTGTTGCAATGGGCGTCGAGTACCTTCTTCTGCTCGGGCGAGGCGTTGTCGTAGACATCCTTGTTCATCGACCAGGTGTAGGCGGTCGTATAAAGCGGGACGTCGAGCGTGTATCTCGTCACCTTGTCGATGCCGAACAGAAAGACTGAATTCCATGGGAACGTGATGGCGTCGGCAATGCCGCGCTCCAATGCATCGCGTGATTCCGGCGCGGATGCCTGAATATTGGTGCCGCCGAGAAGCGTCACCATCTCGCCTATGGTCTGTTGCGCTGGGCGAACCTTCAGACCCTTCATATCGCCGGGTAGAACGATCTTCTTGACCGAATGCAGGCTGCCCGGATCATGTACGAAGGCGAGGCAGAAATGCGTATCAGCCATCTCCGTGCCGGCATATTTGCGATACCAGCTATCGACCGCAGCCGTGCCGCCCGTCGCATTCGCAATCGTGAAGGGAAGCTGAGCAGCATTGATCAACGGGAACCGGCCGGGCTGATAGCCCGGGCTGACATAACCGACATCGGCAATGCCATCCCGCACCATGTCATAATGGTCGAATGCCTTGCCTAGCTGTTCGGCCGGAAAGATCGAGGCGGTAATCGTGCCGCCGGAATCCTTGGCGATGCTGTCGGCCCAATCCTGCGCGGACTTCACGAGGGGATGCGTCGGCGGCACCCAGAGCGAAATCTTCAGGTTGATCGGCTTGTCTGCGGCCGCCGTTGGTGACACGGCGCCGCCCCAAAGCGATCCAAGCCCCATGGCGGCGATCACGAGGCCGCTTTTCAGAATTCTGTCGAACATATCTTCCTCCTTGTTGAAGGCTGCAGGCAAGCCGCAACCGTTTCCGGCTCTCCTCCAAGCCGAATTGCGCGGGAAATCCCCGGGGTTCGAAATGTCTTGCGATCGCCAGCGAAGCGGTGCCTAGGGTCGGCGAGCGACGCTGTGAGCGACCTCAGCCTTTGCCGAGCGCGCCGACAATCCTCGCCAGGATCGCGATCAGGGCTTCCTTGTCCTTCCCGACGATCGCATCGAGACGGCGGTCATGCTCGCGTGCGACGGCATGCAGCCGCTTATGCATTTTGCGACCCTCGTCTGTGAGACTGACACTGTAGCTGCGCTGATCGTTCGGGTTTTGTCGCCGTTCGATCAGGCCGCGAATGGCAAGCCCCTTCAGCGTCGAAGTCAGGGTCGAGCGGTCGCGACCGCAGACCCTGCTCAAATCCGAAGGGGTCAACTCGTCATATTCGGACAGGATCGTCAGGATCGAATACCAGCCAGGCTTCAAGTCAGTCTTTTCAAGCATCGCGCTGAACGCCTGGAAAGAAACCTCCTGGGCCACTCGAAGGTGATAACCGACAACGTCCCTGAATGCCGTCGGTATGAGAACGTCGCTTTCGTTTTCGCTTGGCGAATCTTGGGCTGGCTTGGGTGATACTTTCACGATCGCTCTCCGTTGCGGCTTCAAAACGGGTAATGCTGTTGTGCGTCTTCCACGGTGATCCAGCGCAGATCGGTGAATTCGGCAATCGCTGCACGTCCGCCGAAGCGGCCGTAACCTGAAGCCTTGACCCCACCAAACGGCATTTGAGCTTCGTCATGCACGGTCGGACCGTTTATGTGGCAAATCCCGCTTTCAATTCGGCGGGCAACAGCCATGGCGCGCTCGACATTCCGGCTGAAGACGGCAGATGATAAGCCATATTCCGTGTCATTCGCGACGCGGATCGCCTCTTCATCGCCATTCACACGGATTACGCTTTTGGCCGGGCCGAAGGATTCTTCGGAATAGATGCGCATGTCGGGCGTCACGCGGTCGACGAGCGTTGCTTCCATGATGGAACCATTATGCGTACCACCGGCAACGAGTGCGGCACCTTTGGCGATAGCGTCGTCGACCATTTCCTGCACCCGCACGGCCGCCTCGGGCGTGACGAGTGAGCCCAGAACAACGTGACCGCGCGGATCGCCGGCCGGAAGCGCCTTCGCCTTGGTCGCCAATTTTTCAACGAAAGCATCCGCGACCTTCGCATCCACGATGATGCGCTCCGTCGACATGCAGATCTGGCCCTGGTTCATGTAAGCGCCGAAAGCGGCGGCGTTGACTGCCGCATCGAGATCGGCGTCATCGAGAACGATGAAGGGCGCCTTGCCGCCGAGCTCGAGCAGAACCGGCTTGAGATGCTCGGCTGCAAGCTTGGCGATGATTTTGCCGACGCGGCTAGAGCCGGTGAAGTTGATGCGCTTGACGGCCGGATGGGCGATCAGCGTCTCAACGACCTTTGCCGCATCGGCCGGCGCGTTGGTGACGACATTGACGACGCCGTTAGGGAAGCCCGCTTCGCGCAGCACCTGGCCAATGAGCCGATGCGTGCCAGGGCACATCTCGGAGGCTTTCAGGATAACCGTGTTGCCACAGGCAAGCGGCATCGCGATTGCTCGCGTGCCGAGGATGACGGGGGCGTTCCAGGGCGCGATGCCAACGCAGACGCCGGCGGGCTGACGGATGCCCATGGCAAGCGTGCCGGGCTTGTCGGACGGGATGATCTCGCCGGAAATCTGCGTCGTCATCGCTGCGGCCTCGCGCAGGATATTGGCGGCGAACATGGTATTGAACCCGCCCCAGGGCGCGGTCGCACCCGTTTCGGCGGTCATCAGGCGGATGAATTCGCCCGCTTTGGAATCCATGATGTCGGCCGCCTTCAAGAGCAGCCTGCGGCGTTCGCCCGGACCCGATGCCGACCATTGAGCGAAGGCGGCAGCGGCGGCATCAGCCGCGGCACGGGCGTCATCCGCTTGACCGGCGGCGGCCTTGGTCGCGATCTCTCCGGTCACGGGATCGATGCGCTCATATACCCCGCCCGAAAGTGCTGCGCGGTCTTCATTGTCGATCAAAAGCTGAATGTTATCCATGATCTTCCTCCTCGGACGGCAAGGTCGCGTCGGTTGTGAACCGCCACGTTGTTCTGTGCAGATACGCCAGTCATCCCGCTGGCCCCATCCGTCCTGCCTCCTCTACACATGAAGCTTATCCAACCTGCACCGATGTCGCAAGATAGTTTGACATCAAAATATTTGACATCAAACTATCTTGATGGGAGCATTCCGCGACCAAATGCGGCTGAGGATGGAAAGCCGAAAACTATGGGAGGAAATGCGTGAAGATAGCTGTCATCGGGGCTGGAGCCATGGGGAGCCTTTTTGCCGGACGTTTGGCCGAGAAGGGCAACGATGTCTCCTTGATCGAAGTCTCCAGCGTCATGATCGACGCCATCAAAGAGAAGGGGCTTCGGATGACCGGCCTCTTTGGCGAGAAAGCCTATAGCCTGCCGGTCGCTCCGGCGGATCACTATATCGAGACCTTCGAACTGTTGATCGTTTTCACCAAGGGCATGCACACGACCTCCGCGATGGAAGCGGCGAAACACGTCCTCGGCCCACAGACCTGGGTGCTCACCGTTCAAAACGGCATCGGCAATGTCGAGGCGATCGAGGCCTTCGTGGCACGAGACCGCATCGTCATGGGCATGACCAACTGGCCCTCGACACTGATCGAACCCGGCCTGATCACCGTCCCAGGTGAAGGCGAGATCAGGCTATGGGCGGCGAACGGTCAGGCCTCCGAAAGACTGGAAGCGATCAGCCGCACCCTGGACGAGGCGGGTCTCAACTGCAAGCTGGACCCAGGTGTCGAAGTGACTATTTGGGAGAAGCTCGCCTTCAATTCCGCACTCAATTCACTGGCAGCAGTCACCGGATTGACGGTCGGCGAAATGGGCGACCGGCAGGAAGCGCGCGACATCGTCTTCGCGATTGTCGGTGAGGTTGTCGCGGTTGCGAAGGCACGTGGCCTGGCAGTTGATGCCAACCATGTTCGACAGTCAGTGGAACATGCCTTTGCCAATCACAGGCAGCACAAGCCATCGATGTTGCAGGATCGACTTGCCGGCCGGCGTATGGAAATCGCCACAATCACCGGCGCCGTCAGCAGGGTTGGCAAGACGCTTAACGTTGCAACCCCGGTGACGACAACATTTGCCAATCTGCTGACCATCTTTGACAATGCCGGCCCGGTCGCCTGAAACACAAATTGTCAAGCATCTCGGACGAAGGCCCTTATGCAAGACCTGGACTCGCATTTCTGTTCTTGAACCTAAGATCTGATGGGAATTACGAATCCGGAACTGGATTGATCCAGAGAATGAATTCGTCCCTCGATACAGGCCGCTTAAGCAAGCGTATCATCGGCGGCCAACGGCCATCAATTTCCTTCTACGCCTTATCCGGCTTACGCGCTCTGGCCGGCTTCCCTCATGGTGCGGCGGATCGGCAGCAAGTCGATCCTGATCACAGACTTCAGCAAGCTCCAGGCCCCGCCAGGCGCCAATAGCATGACCCCGATGGCGAGCAGGCCAAGGATAATGAAATAGAGCGAGCCGATATTGCCCATAGTCTCGCGAAGCAGGAAATAGATCGCCACGCCAACGATCGGACCTTCGAGCGTACCGATGCCGCCGAGAATGACGGCGAAGAGTATGATCGCCATCCAGTTCATGGAAAAGCCCGCTGTCGGACTGACCTGCAGGACGACCATGTAATAGCAGGCACCGGCCGCCCCGCCGATCGCTGCCGCGACCAAAAGGACGTAGGTCTGCGTCTTGCGGATGGTCACGCCCATGGCCTCGGCTGCAAGTGGGCTGTCCTTCATGGCGCGCAATGCGAGCCCGAACCGGCCGCGCATCAGCGCTATGCATGCCAGAAGCGCCACGAGAAGAACAAGCGCAGACGTTCCATAGGTCGCAAACAGCCGAACGGACCGGTCAATGCCGCGCACGGTCGTCAGCGCCATGCCACCGCCGCCACCCAATGCACTGGTATGATAGACGATGAGACGTATGACTTCGGAGATAACCCAGGAGCCGATTGCAAGCTGCGCGCCTGAAAGGCGAAAGAGGATCGGCGTAATCAAAAGCGCAAATCCCGCACACACGAGGGCGGAGAGAACAACAAAGGGAAACGGCGGCAGTCCAAGACCGTTGGAAGCTACGAACAACGTATACCCACCAATACCGATGAAAACCTGGAAGCCCATGAAGACGATCCCCCCAAAGCCGGCAAGGAGGTTCCACATGAGAGCTATTGAAAGAACGGCTGCGATTTCCGTCGTCAGGAGTATAGCGTAGCGCGACCCGGCAAGCGGGATTACAAGAAGAACCGCGGCTAAAATGCCGACAGCCGCGAGTGACCGGGCAAGAGGCGAAGCCATGATCATGCACGTATCCTTTTAGTGAAGAGGCCGCCTGGCATCAGCAGCAAGCCGATCAGAAAGACGATGTGACCGACAAGCGGGCCAAGGCTTGGGATAATTAAGGTGCCGGCTGCCTGGGCGATGCCGAGGATAATGCCCCCCGCAAGCGTTCCCCAAATCGAGCCCAACCCACCGAGGATCACGGCTTCGAAGGCGAAAAGCATGCGCTCAGGTCCAGTCGATGGGTCGAACGTGCCACGCATGCCGTAGAAAATCGCGGCGATCGCGGAAATCGCCAATGCGGCGCCCATCGCGTTGGCAAAGACACGGCGCGTGCGAATACCCATCAACTGCGCAACCGCCTCGTTGTCGGACGTTGCGCGCACGGCGCGACCGAAGCGCGTGCTGCCGAAGACGGCCGCGGTCAAGGCGAAAATTCCAACCGCTACCGCCAGTGTGAGGAGCGGAAGAACGCCGATGGCGACCGAGCCCAGATTGACAGCGGCCGTTCCGAGCGCGCCGGGATCAAGACTTTTCGTATCCGCGCTGAAAAGTTCCAGCATGACGTTCTGGAGAATCACCGAAAGACCGAACGAGACAAGAATAGGCGGCATCTCGCCGCGCCCAAGCGTCCGTTCCATGACGAAGCGCTGCAAGAGCCAACCCACCACAAACATGATCGGCGCAACGATCGGCAGTGCCAGCAGCGGGTGAATACCGAAATGCGTCATCAGTTGCAGGGCGATAAAGGCCGAGAAGATGATAAAGTCCCCATGGGCAAGATTGATCTGACGCATCAACCCAAGGCAGAGCGAAAGGCCGAGGCCGTAGAGGCCGTAGAGAGCACCGACCAGTGCACCATTGATCAAAGTTTCCAACATATCAGCGCATCCCGAAATATGCGTTGGATATCTCGGTCCGGTCCGCCGCGGTAGACGAGCCAGAAAGAACAATCCGGCCGTGCCGCATGCAGGCGAAGCGGTCTGAGAATGCAAGCGCGCGTGCAATGTCCTGCTCGACGATTACGGTGGTCAGCCCGGCGCCACGCAGCTTCTGAAGCGCTGAATAGACGACATCGACAGCCGCCGGAGACAGACCGAGCGAGAGTTCATCGCACAATAGCACTTCAGGGTTCGACATGAGGGCGCGGCCGATCGCGACAAGCTGCTGCTGTCCGCCGGAAAGCGCGGTGGACGGCCGCTTGCGGAATTCCGCGACGGTCGGAAATATTTCGTAGACACGCTCTAGGTGCCATGCGCCTGCGCGGCGCGAATGCGCGCCGACAACCAGGTTCTCCTCCACTGTAAGGCTGGGAAAGAGCTGTCGCCCCTCCGGCACAAGGGCCAGACCGTGGCTGACGATATCCATCGGTGTCAGGCCCGCGATGTCGCGACCGGCAACCGACACGCTGCCCGCCTGTGGCTTCAGCCGGCCCGTCATTACCGCAAAGGTCGTGGTCTTGCCGGCGCCGTTCGCCCCGATGAGCGCGAGCGTCTCGCCGCGCGCAACATTTAGGTCGAGGCCGAACAGAACCGGCAGCGGACCATAGGCAGCCCGCAAGTCAGTGATCGATATCATCAATGTCAGGCTCCATGCCCAGATAGATTTGACGCACCTTCGGCATACGCATCGTCTCATGCGGCTCGCCATGCGCGATGATGCGTCCTTCGCCAAGCACCGCGAGTTCGTCGGCGGCATGTGTCAGGACGTGAACCAGATGTTCAATCCAGATGATCGCGAGACCGCTTGCCGCGAGCGCTTTCACAATGGCCGCAACGCCGGCAGCCTCGTCATCTGTCAACCCGCCGGCAATTTCGTCGAGCAGGAGGACCGAGGGTTTGGTAGCCAGCGCCCGCGCCAGCTCTAGCCGTTTGCGATCAAGCAGCGGGAGCCCGCCGGCAATCAGGTCGCCGCGGCTTCTGAGCCCGCAGATTTCCAGCGCCTGTAAGGCCGCGTCTTCCGCTTCACGCCCCTTGAGAGCCCCTGCAAACGCGGCGGCGACCAGCGCGTTTTCGTAGACGGACATGTGCGAGAAGGTTTGCGGAACCTGGAACGTCCGGCCGATGCCGGCAACGGCGCGCGCCGAAGCGCCAAGCGAAGTGACGTCCCGCCCGGCAAGAAATACCTTGCCGGACGAGGGCGCGAAGGTTCCGGAAATCACGCTGAACAGCGTCGTCTTACCAGAGCCGTTGGGGCCGATAATTCCGAGAATTTTCCCATGATCAACTTCGATGCTGACTCCGTCCAAGACAATCGGTCCGCCATAGGACTTCACGACATTTTCGACAGTGAGCGACCTGGTTGTATCAGCCGCCGGCATCATCCAGCCTTCCTGGCCAAGTCCATTGTGAAGTCAGCCTGGATTGGAACTTCAGGAGCGTTCTTGTTGTAGGTCACCTTCAGATCATAAGCACCATCCGGCTGTAGACGCCATTGGCCGCCTGCGATCTTGAGCTTGGCAACATTCTTGATTGGGCTTCCGGCCCAGTCGATATCGCCGACGACCGTCGTCATCCTGGTCGACTTGATGGTTGCCTGGATTGCATCCGGATCTGTCGGATCGGCGGCATTCTTCAACGTGTTGATCCCCAGTTCCCACAGGGCATGGACAACGCCTATCGGCTGCGTCCAACGCTTGCCCGACGACTTGGAATATTCGGCGGCGATCTCGGCGCATGACTGCCCCGTCAGCGTCGACTTGAAGGGGTAGTTCGGTGTCCACCAGATTTCCGTCGACATTCCGTCGCCGGCTTTGCCGAGAGCCTCAATGCCGGATGGGAAAAGCAGAGCTTTGGCGGGTGTAGCAATCTTCGGCTTGAAGCCGAGCTGCTGCGCCTGACGCCAAAACACAGCCCATTCCGGTGGGGAGAAGAGACCCGTCACGATATCGCAGCCGGCATCGCGGAAGGCAACGATTTGGCGTGAGAAATCGTCTGCACCCGGCTGGAACTCGCCGACGTCGACAATCGAATAGCCGCCCTTGCCGAGCGATGCGGGGAAGCCAATGTCCGCATTGCCGAAGACCTTGCCGGGCGGATCGTTCGACCAGACCGTGCCGACCTTCTTGTTGGTCGTTTGCGCGTCCCACATACCGATAAAGGTCGAGATGATGTCCTCGATACCCCAGAAGAAATGGTTCACATACTTGAACCCAACATCCGGCTTGCCCTTGAGCGGGAACATCCAGCCCTGCCACGGATCCATGGTGGTGATGCTCGGGATGCCAGCCGTCTCGCATTGTGATGCGACCGGAACGTTGGTCAACGCACCCTGCGCCAGGATGAGATTGACGCCATCGTTGTTGATCAACTGGCTTGCCGAAGTGGCAGCGCGGTCGGAATTCGACTGGTCGTCAATGTCAATGATCTCGACCTTGTAGGTCTTGCCGTTGTTGACAAGCCCATCCTTCAACACCTCGCGCACCTTGCCGAGGATGAAAGGGTCAGCCTCCGCGAACGGCGCAAGCGCCCCCGTCTTCGAGCTGACATAGCCAATCTTGATCGTCGGGCTGGCCGCGATAGCCGGAGCCGGCAGAAGGGATGTCGCCGCTCCAGCGGCGGCACCCGCTCCTATGACCTGTAGGAAGCTACGGCGAGTAAACCTCATGTTGTCGCGCGAGAATGTCATTGTTCTTCCTCTGTCGATTTTGTTGCCGTCAGGACGGCTTTTTGCAGCTGCAGACCCGTCGCAGGCGGAAACCGGCAACCGATCTGCAGCATGATAGGGGCGAGCGTACGAGCGCGGGATCAACAGTTTTGCGGATAATTCCGCATTTGCCGTTCCCGGCATTCGCGCTTCAAATTAGGGCAAAAAAGGCGAAATCGGCGCCCCTGGCCCCACAATCGGCGGCTCGCTTAAGGGTGGATGTCGTTTGTGAAGGAGAGACTAGGCTGTCGCTCGCCGGCTGGCCGGGCTGACAGTGATCGGGCCGACATCCGCATCGTGGTGACCGGCATGACAATGATGATGTTCGTGCCCGTGGTGCGCATGCTCATGTGCGTGTTCAAACTCTTGAAGCACACCTAAAGGTATCGGCGCGAGCCCCTTGCTGAACTCGATCGGCTTGCCATGCTCCGTATGAAAATAGGAACGTCGCCAGTGTTCCTCGTATTCCTCAACCTCCCCGCCGCTTATCAGACCGCGCGCGGCGACGATCTTTTCCAACGCCTGCATCCATTGGCGGTAATAGGCCGTGTTGACGTCCTCGTCTCCTCTTTGGGGCGCGGTTTCGATTTCGCTTGAGAAAGCCGTGGCCCACTCCGTCCATGTGAAATGCCCGGCGCGCGATAGTTGCATTGTGAGCGCAAAGGCCTCTGCCTGCCACGGCTCGGAAAAGGCCGGCCCTTTGTCGAGCCATTGCTGATCAATCGTCAGGTCGCGGGGCATCACGACAAATCTCCCACCTTCAGATAGCTTTCCCAGAGGTTCAGGTAGACGGCTCCTGGTCCATCACTTCCCTTGCCCCACAACGTTTCGCTCTCGAAGCGTACGCGATAGAGATGATCGGGGCGCTCCCCGAGCCCGATCGAATGGGCGTCCGGGAAGACATGGGCTCCCTCATATGCGACGATCGTCCCGCGCTTGTCGCGAGCATAGCCTGGAAGGCGCGTATGGGCGGAAACGTTATCGTTGGTGGTCTTGATGACGTCACCCAGCTTAAATTTCGGCAGAGTTCCAATTGCGCGCAAAGTAGGCGCTCCGGTGGCGATCGCCACGGCAACCATCTCCTTAGGCAGCATTGTCAGCCTCCTTTGCCACAAGCTCGGCGATCCGCGCTTCTAATTCCTGACGCGTGAAGACCCCCTTCGTCGTCAAGAGATCCTCAAGCGAATACAGCCAATGTTCGAAGTACGAGGTGTTCAAATAGTCGACCGGCGGCATCCGCTCCATCGAGTAGCGGCTTTCATCGATGTTGAAGCAGCCGGCCGCCAGCGACAGGAGATTGACCGCAAAGGTCTTCGCCTCCCATTCCTCCTTGAACCTCGTGTCATCATCGGCGCGATTGACCGGGCCGAAGCCCTGCATTCCGCCCATATCTGCAATCGATCTCATGATATTGCTCTTCTCAGATTGCCGAAGCTGTCAGCGGGACGCCAGTGCCGATCATGGAATCGCGAGTGACAAGAGCCGCAAGCTTTTCCTCGCTCCAGTCCTCCGTACCGGCTGGACGCTCCGGCAGAACCATGTAGCGGATCTCTGCATTGCTGTCGTAGACCCTGACCTCGCGCTCGTCGGCAATTGTCAGGCCGAACTCAGCAAGCACAGAGCGCGGCTCGATGACAATGCGGCTGCGATAGGGTGCGGATTTGTACCATGTCGGCGGCAGGCCGAGGACGGTCCACGGATAGCAGGAGCAAAGGGTGCAGACGATCACATTGTGAACCTCCGGTGTATTCTCCAGGATGACCATCGCCTCGCCTTGCAGGCCGCCGATCCCCATCTCCTTCAGGGCTTCGGTTCCGTTCTCAAGCAGGCGCGCCTTGAACGCCGGATCGGACCAGGCGCGCGCCACAACTCCGGCACCGATGCGTGGGCCAAGCTTGTTCTGGAAGATATCGACAATTTCCGATACCGCCCCTGGATCCACTTTGCCCTTTTCGACCATGAGCGTCTCGATCGCTTTAATGCGAAGCGCAAGCATGGAAGGGGGCAGCGTATGATCATCGTGGCTCATGGCAGTTTGCTCCAACAAATCCAAGACAGATCCAGACTAGCCGCAGCTTCATCCCAGTATATCATCATTTCTGCGGATGCACTTTCTCCTTGCCTGCAAAGAGATATTCGCAAGAAAGGGATTCCGCGCGTGCGCAGCCGAGCAATGCGAGTGTGTTATCCAATTCGGCCTTTAGCATCTCCAGCACCTGGCAAACACCCGCCTCCCCTCCTGCCGCCAATCCGTAGAGAAGCGCCCTGCCTGACAGTGCCATCGTTGCTCCGGAAGCGACGGCCTTGGCTATGTCTGAGCCGGACCGGATGCCACTGTCCATCAAAATCGGAATGCGAAGCGTCTCGCGTGCGAGACGCAATAGCTCGATCGATGCGGGCACGTCTTCAAGCTGCCGCCCACCATGGTTGGAAAAGATGACGGCATCCGCGCCCGCCTTCTCCAGGAGCAGCGCGTCCGCAACCGATAGGACGCCCTTGACGATCAATTTATGCGGCCAGAGGTCACGAAGCGCTGCAAATGCCGTCCAGTCAAAACCCGCATCCATCTGCCGGGCCATGAGCGCCGATTGGGATGCTATGTCCGCGACATTGGCCGAGGCAAAATTGGCGAGTTGCGGCAAGCCGCATTTAAGCTGCGCGAGGGTCCAGCGCGGGTGCGTGGCAGCATCGAGGACTATCTTAGGAGACCGTTTGAAAGGCACCTTGAAACCCGAACGCAGGTCGCGCTCTCTCTTCCCATTGACGGCCACATCCACGGTAAGCACGAGAGTTGAATAGCCGGCTTGAAGAGCGCGGCGAACGAAAGCTTGTGCCTGTTCGCGATTGAGGACGTAGAGCTGGAACCATTTTTCCGCATCCGTGGCACGAGCAACTTCTTCGATGGTCGATGTCGACGCGGTCGAAAGGCAGAACGGAATATCATACCGGGCCGCGGCGCGTGCGAGAGCAAGATCGCCGCCGGGCCACAAGACGCCATTCAATCCGGTCGGCGCAATTGCCAGTGGCATGCGGTAGGTTTTGCCAAACAGACGGACCGATAGATCTCTGCGATCCACAGCGATCAATCGATGCGGATTAAACAAAACATTGTCGAGTGCCGTTCGATTGCGGCTCAGGCCTCGCTCGCTGCCGGCGCCTCCCTCAAGATAATCGAAAACCATACGTGGCAGACGACGACGCGCGCGCTGACGCATATCCTCGAAATTGATCAGGTCGACCATTTTTGCCTCAATTTTGGAAAGCTCGAGATTTTATGAACGATGGGACGCCCGCTTGCCATCATCCGCCGAGATTTGGCGACGGGGCCGGAAATAGATCACCGATGGCGAGCGACAGCGCGAGCAAATCAATGTCTCTGCCGAAGGGATAGTCGAGACCCAAACCAACCGGTAACCCCTGCGGCGTGCAGCCGACCGGAATACTGATGCCCGGAAGGCTGGCCGTGCTGCCGATATCGGTATTGTGTATCAATGCTGTAAACGTTGGAAACAGCTTACCATCGATTTCCACCGTATCGGATTGATCGAGAAGCGGCGCCGGCACGCGGCAAACGGGAAATGCCAATGCGTCAATGCCGTTCGAGACAAAGAGATCGGCATAGGCCGCTTTCAACGCAGGAAGGTGTATGGCAATCGCGGCGTGATAGGCCTCGCTGCTCACTGCGGTGGCAGGATCGAGTTGCGCAAGAAGCAGTTCTCGCACATCGTGGCCAGCTGCCTGTTCTGCAACTTCCGCGAAAGTCAAAGGAATGCCATGATCTGCCAGAAATGCTGATAACGCGACTTTACCCTCATAGATCGATATCGGCATGGAAGACAAAGCGTAGGGGTGCAGCAAGCCCCCCGCATCGACTTCGACAAGTTCCGCACCCTCGCAAACAAGCTTGTCGAGAGCCTGCATGCAAACTGCAGCAACACCGGGATCGACCACCTCCCAGAAATGTTTGCGCGGAATTCCGAGCCGAACCCCTTTGGCCGTCGAGGCCTTCACTGCAGGAGCACGCGTAACGACACTGTTCAGAAGCACGATATCTGCGGCGCTTAACGCAACTGGACCGGGAGTGTCGCGCGTCGTGGAAATCGGCACGATGCCAGCAGTCGGCCACCGCCCCGTGGTCGGGCGATAGCCCCAGGTGCCGCAGAAAGCCGCCGGAATGCGAACGGAGCCGCCGGTATCGGTACCAATGGAGGCAGGAACAAAACGAACACCTACAGCGGCCCCGCTACCGCCGCTCGAGCCGCCGGCGCTGCGCCTCTGATCGAAAGGATTTCGCGGTGCGCCAAAGGCAATGTTGTCCGAAGTCGCACCATAGGCAAGTTCATGCATTCCATTCTTGCCGAAAGCAATTGCCCCGGCCTCTAGAAGACGGGCCGCCACAGGCGCGTTGTCCGTCGGCCGGTAGGCGCGAAGCGACGGCGTCCCGCCCGTCGTGGGATAGCCTTTGACATTGATATTGTCCTTGAAGGCGATCGGCAGACCATGGAGCGGCCCCCGGATGCGACCGGCCGCCCTATCAACATCTGCCTGGCGCGCGTCTCGCAGCACCGTCTCCGCATCAAGGGACACAAAGGCATTGATCGCGGGAAGACTGTCCAATCTTTTCAGCAGACCCGCAACAAGCTCCTCCGCACTTAGAGTCCCTTGCGCCATCGCCGCGGAGGCCTCGGTCAACGTAAATTCCTTGGGTGTCATTGTAGCACTCGCACGAATTTCCAACATCCGCAGAGCTAGTCAGAATGCGCGTTCGCCACCATCAGCAATTTTGTTGGTAAGGTCACATGTCAAATGCCGTCCAAAGGACTACCGCGGAAGCATAGCGGCCGACCGATCTCATGGGCTGCATCTGAATATTCTTGCTTTTTGATATGTTATTTGCTTCCCTTCCCCATAAGGGAACAAGACGGGACAACGATCCCGCTAATAACTGGGTTCATCATGACCGGGACTGTCTACGATTTGACGTTCGATGAGGCGAGCCTCTTCGCCGATATTGTCAGCAGGCTAACCAGCCTTGGATCGGTTGAGATCAGGGAAACGATTTTTCCCGACATTCTGCGCCTGATGCGTTCGGAGGCGCTGGCCTCCTTCATATGGAACCCGAAGTCAAACTCCTATCATGATCCCTTTGTCATCAATCAGTCCCTGGACAACATCAAGGCATATCGCAGCTGGTATCAGTATCGCGATCCAATGACCCGCCAGTTGCGGAGCCTCTGGCGCCCAGCATATGTGGATGAGGTCATCTGCAGATCGGATTTGCGTAAGACCGAGTTCTTCAACGACTTCCTGATGAAGGACGGTTTAGACCACGGAATCAATTTATTCCTTAAGGTCGGTGGTCGAGAACTCGCGGATCTGCGCATCTGGCGAACCAACCGTCAGCCTGACTTTGCCGATCGCGAAATCGGCCTGCTAAAAGTGCTCTCGCCGCTGCTTACACGCGCACTCTCGGCATCGCCGGACATAACACTCTCCGTGCTCACCGAACGCGAGCGCGACGTTGCCCTCCTCGTCTCTCGCGGCTGCTCCGATAAAGATATCGGGCGCGTTCTCAATATCGGCTTTGCGACGGTACGCACGCACATCAGCCGTTGCCTTTGCAAGATTGGCTGCTCAAACAGAGCGGAGCTGGCAGCCTATGTCACAAGGCTCTCGCAATAGCCTGAAATATCGCACGAACACTCCGTTGGCTGCCCAGCAGATCTCGCCCGGAACAACCTTCACCGAGGCCGGTGTTGCCAAATTCCATTCGGACCTTGCATCCAAAGAGCGCGATCATCATCCCTCCAGACGGTACACGTTAAGAGGGCGGGAAGAAGGTTGGCGAATGTACCGTGATCTCGACGGCGACCTGTTGGGAAATTCCCACAAAGCCGCATTCTTTCTCGAGGTGCGCATAACGCCAATCATACTACAATTCTCCATTTCACTTGCGGCAAAGGTCCAGTCAAAAATAAAAATCGATTAGACTATGCCGTGTACGACAAAAACCGTCATTTCCGCGTCATTGTGCACTGGACAGGCGCTCTCCACTTTGCTCGTTACCCGTCGCGGTCCGCAACGTTACTTGTGCGAGATCGGGAGAAAGATACTGGTCTGGGAGCCGGGTCACCGGGATAAGCCATGAAGATGAGAGTCGGATCACCTAAGGAGGTGATGGAGGGAGAAGCGCGCGTCGCCATGACGCCCGATAGTGCGCAGCAGATACAAAAGTTGGGCTACGAATGCCTGATTGAAAAAGGCGCCGGTCGGCCTGCCGGCTTCAGCGACGAGGCTTACGAAAGAGCCGGGGTCGCAGTCGTGGATAGAGGCGAACTCTATGCCAATGTCGATATTGTCGTGAAGGTTCGCCCCCCGGAAACTTCGGAAATGGGGTCTCTGCGACGTGGGCAGACGCTGATCTCGTTTTTCTATCCGGCCCAAAATAGCGGCCTTCTGGAAGAGGCGAGGGCAAGGGCCTGCAACGTCATCGCCATGGATATGGTCCCGCGCATATCACGCGCACAGAAAATGGACGCTCTTTCGTCGATGGCCAATATTGCCGGCTACCGGGCGGTGATCGAGGCCGGTAACAATTTCGGTCGGTTCTTCACCGGCCAGGTCACGGCCGCCGGCAAGGTGCCGCCGGCGAAAGTCCTTGTCATCGGTGCCGGCGTTGCAGGCCTTGCGGCGATCGGCACGGCGACCTCGCTTGGCGCCATCACCTATGCCTTCGACGTACGCCCTGAAGTCGCCGAACAGATCGAATCCATGGGCGCCCAGTTCGTCTTCCTCGATTTCAAGGAACAGCAGCAGGACGGTGCAGCAACAGGTGGCTATGCAGCACCGTCATCTCCGGAGTTTCGCGAAAAGCAGCTGGAAAAGTTCCGCGAACTTGCTCCCGAGATCGACATCGTCATCACTACGGCCCTGATCCCCGGGCGCGACGCCCCGAAGCTCTGGCTTGCCGACATGGTGGCCATGATGAAGCCGGGGTCCGTCATCGTCGACCTCGCTGCGGAACGTGGCGGCAATTGCGACCTGACCGTTACCGATCAGAAGGTCGTCTCGGACAATGGCGTTACGGTCATCGGCTATACGGATTTTCCGAGCCGTATGGCGGCGCAATCCTCGACGCTCTATTCGACCAACATCCGTCACATGATAACGGACCTGACGCCGGGCAAGGACGGCAAGCTTGTCCACAATATGGAAGACGACGTCATCCGCGGAGCGACGGTTGCCTACGGCGGTGCCATTACTTACCCGCCACCGGCGCCCAAGGTGCAGGCGATCGCCGCACAGAAGCCAAAGGAAAAGGCAAGGGAGCTAACGCTTGAGCATAAGAGGGCGCAGGAAACTGCCGCCTTCAAGGTTCAGACGAGAAGTCATGGCGCGCTCCTTGCCGTCGGCACCGCGCTGCTCCTGCTCGCCGGCGCCTTCACGCCGCCGAGCTTCATGAACCATTTCGTGGTCTTCATGCTCGCGTGCTTTATCGGCTTTCAGGTGATCTGGAATGTCTCGCACGCGCTGCACACACCATTGATGGCGGTTACCAATGCGATTTCGGGCATCGTCATCCTTGGCGCGCTGCTCCAGATCGGATCCGGCAACTGGCTGGTCGTCACGCTTGCAGCTTTGTCGGTACTGGTCGCGACCATCAACATCGTCGGCGGATTCCTGGTGACACGGCGCATGCTCGCAATGTTCCAGAAGTCGTAATCAGTCGGAGCTCACCATCATGACAACAGGTATCGTTTCCGCGGCCTATATCTCGGCGGCTGTTCTTTTCATCTTGTCGCTTGGCGGACTTTCCGGACAGGAAAGCGCCAAGCGCGCCGTCTGGTACGGCATGACAGGCATGGCGCTTGCCATCGTCGCCACGGTCTTCGGTCCGGGGATCGGCAACTGGTTCATCATTGCCCTGATGATCGCAGGTGGCGCCGTGCTTGGCTGGTCTATCGCAAGCCGGGTGCATATGACGGAAATGCCGCAGCTCATCGCAGCCCTGCATTCCTTCGTCGGACTCGCGGCCGTCTTCATCGGTTTCAATGCCCATCTCGAAGCCGCGCGCGTATCCGGTTTGGACGAAGCCAGACGAGCTGCTCTTGACGGTTTCGCCGGGATCCTCGCTCACAAGGTTCCGGTCGAGCTGGCGATTATGAAGGTCGAGGTGTTTCTCGGCGTCTTCATTGGCGGCGTGACTTTCACAGGGTCCGTCATCGCCTTCGGCAAGCTTGCGGGCAAGATCGATGGCAAGGCGATGAAACTGCCCGGCGGGCATTTCCTCAATGCGGGTGCGGCGATCCTCTCGCTGATCCTGCTTCTTGCGTATGTCAATGGTGCCGGTATCTGGACGCTAATCCTGATGACTGCATTCGCCTTCTTCATCGGCTACCATTTGATCATGGGGATCGGCGGCGCCGACATGCCGGTGGTTGTGTCGATGCTGAACAGCTATTCTGGCTGGGCGGCTGCGGCGATCGGCTTCACCCTTGGCAATGATCTCTTGATCGTCACCGGTGCGCTTGTTGGCTCTTCGGGTGCGATCCTCTCCTACATTATGTGCAAGGCGATGAACCGCTCCTTCGTTTCTGTCATCCTTGGCGGCTTTGGTAGCACCACTGGCCCTCAGATGGAGATCGTCGGTGAGCAAATTGCCATTGACGCAGACGGTGTTGCTGCTGCACTAAACGACGCGGATTCGGTCATCATTGTCCCTGGCTATGGCATGGCGGTGGCGCAGGCCCAGCAGTCGGTATCAGAGCTCACCCGCAAGCTGAGAGCCGCCGGCAAGAATGTGCGCTTTGCCATTCATCCTGTTGCCGGTCGCCTGCCGGGCCACATGAATGTTCTCCTGGCGGAGGCAAAGGTTCCCTATGACATCGTCCTTGAAATGGACGAGATCAACGAGGACTTTCATGAAACCGATGTCGTGATCGTCATAGGCTCCAACGACATCGTCAACCCGGCTGCCCAGGAGGATCCATATTCCCCGATCGCCGGCATGCCCGTTCTTGAGGTTTGGAAGGCGAAACAAGTGTTCGTCTCAAAGCGCGGGCAGGGCACCGGCTATTCGGGTATCGAGAATCCGCTGTTCTTCAAGGAAAACACGAGAATGTTCTACGGCGATGCGAGGAAGTCCGTCGGTGAGCTCTTGCTGAAGCTCGCCTAGGCGTCGCTGCATATGTCAGCGCTCAAGGCACTGACATATGCAGGAGTCAAGCCGAATTGAAGCGGTGTCGTTTTGCATTAATCGGGTCTTCCTCACAAAGTGAGGAAGACCCCTTTATTGAAATAACAGCGCTTTGATTTGAACGGTGCCAGATAGCTTCATCGACCGACTAGCTGCTGCACTTATCTTCTACAGCCATCTTGGTCGTTTGAAATACGGAAACGGCATTACTGGCGAAGCGATAGTCATCCCCAAGTGGGAGACCGCCAAAAAAGCGGACTGGAAAATTTGACCAAAGAAGCTTGACCATCAAAAGATAAAGAAAGTGATGCAGCCAGCTTTGGGCGCTCAAGGGGCAAGCCAACCCCTTGAACGCAATGTTAGCAAAACCGCAATCATAAAGCTAATTGCGGCTCTGATGAGACTCGAAGATCAAGCCTATTTGATTTCATATGCATTTCAGTTGTACTCATGGTTCTCCATGGAGAGATCGCGTAGGTTGTCTTTAAACGCCTAGCGACAAAGTCATATGCTCGCGATCAGCCCACCATCCACCCGTATGACGCTGCCAGTGATGTAGGAAGCGCGTTTGCTTGCGAGAAACGTAACGACGTCACCATATTCCTGCGGATCTCCATATCGGCCCAGCGGAATGGACCCCGTACTTTGTGCAGATACCTCTTCGACCGTACGCCCCTCACGCTTGGCTTTTTGCTCGTCAAGAAAGGTGATGCGACCCGTGGCAATACGTCCGGGAAGAACGATATTCGAGGTGATGCCGGCGCGACCGACCTCCTGCGCGAGTGTCTTCGACCAGCCGAGAAGCGCGGTGCGCAGCGTATTCGACATGCCCAAATTGGCGATAGGTGCGATCACGCCTGACGATGTCGAGGTAATCACCCTGCCCCATCCTGACGCTTTCATACTGGGAAGAACTCGGTCGGTTATGGCGATGACCGGCAATACCATCGATTGGAAGAAGCGTTGCCAGGCGTCTGCGTCCTGGCCGCTCACCGGTGTCGGCGGCGGGCCTCCAGTGTTATTGACCAGCACATCGACGGTACCAAATGCCTCCTCGACAGCCTTGAGACGCGCATCGATCACTGAGAGATCGGCTATATCCCACTCCAGTGTCAACGCTTTGCCGTCGGCTGCCGCGATCGCATCGGTGGTGGCCTGTGCGGCCTCCCGGTTGATATCCGCGACGGCAACCCGCGCACCTTCGCCGGCAAGCGTTCGGGCGATCGCACCGCCAAGGCCGCCCCCAGCCCCGAAGACCAGCGCCGTCTTCCCGTTCAAACCCATATCCATTGTCATGCTCCCTTCATTCTCCGGCAAACAGCCGGCCTTCGTTGTCTTTACCGATCAGCCGGCCATCCAGCCGCCGTCGACCATCAGGTTGACGCCGGTGATGTAGCTGGCCATGTCGCTCGCCAGGAAAAGTGCGGCCCCGGCGACGTCGAGCGGCGCGCCGAGGCGCGGCCAAGGGGTCCGGCTCCTTGAATAATCAAGGGCGTCAGGATCGTTCGCGACGCCCGGTTTGCCGGTGATGATCTTGCCCGGCGCGATCGCATTGCAGACGACAAGATCATCGGCATGATCCACGGCAATCTGGCGGGTCATCTGCACGATCGCACCCTTGCCCACGCCATAGGGAAAATCTCCGGGGCAGGCGATCATGCCGTGTTGAGAAGAGATGTTGATGATGCGGCCGCGCACATCGCTGACTGGTTCCTGTGTCAGGAACTGCTGCACCGCGCGCTTGCAGCAGTAGAAGTAGCCCGTGACATTCACGCCCATCACCTGCTGCCATTGCTGGGGTGTCGTTTCGAGAAGATTGGTCGATGTGTAGATCGCCGCATTGTTGACCATGACGTCCAGCCGGCCGAAATGCTCCACCGTCTCGCCAACCAGTATGTCGACCGCTTCCCAGCTCGATATGTCGGTCTGCGCGAAAAAGGCCCTGCCCCCTCCATCGCGGATGAGCGAGAGTGTCGTGTCACCCCCCTCGATTGGCGTTTCCCTCGTATCGGCGATCACGACCGCGGCCCCCTCGGCGGCAAAACGCAATGCTATTGCGCGACCAAGACCCGAACTTGCGCCGGTCACCACGGCGACCTTCCTGTCAAGCATGGACATGATGCCTCCCTATATTTCTCTCTGGATGACGCGGCCTGACGCAGCGGCCGTGATCGCTCCATTGCGAACGATCTCCCTGCCTCGCAAAAAGACGCGGGTCAGTGTTGCGGGCGCCTGCCATCCGTCGAACGGCGTGTAGGCGGCACGCGAAGCCTGCTCCACATTGCTGATGACGCTCGGCCGCCGCTGATCGACCACCAGTATATCGGCATCGCGCCCTGGCGCGATCGCGCCCTTGGACCCATCGAGCCCGAAGCGCCGCGCGGGATTGCGCGCGCACATGCGGACGAGATCAGGCAGGCCTATCACCTTTTCTTCGACCAGGATCAGCATTGTCTGAAGCAGGGTCTGCAAACCGGGCATGCCGCCGGGTATGTCGGCAAAGGCAGGATAGGTCATCGCCTTTTCCGCGGGGCTATGCGGCGCATGATCCGTGGCGACGATGTCTATCAGTCCGTCCGAAAGTGCAGCCCGCAGCGCCGCCACGTCGCGCGCGCCGCGAAGAGGTGGAGACCCTTTGAGCTTCGCGCCGGCCGTCCGATAATCCTCTGCATTGAAGAAGAGATTTTGCGGCGTGGTCTCGACGGTGGCATCGGCCAACTCACGCAATCGACGCCACGTGGAAATGCCGAGAACCGAATTGATCTGCCGGACATGAATACACGAACCGGTTTCCGCAGCGGCCAATATGGCACGGGCAACTCCGCCGGCTTCGGCAAGCGGCGGACGGCTGTCGAGGAATGCCGCGATATCGCCCGCGGGATGACTGATGGCGCTGCCCTCGAGGATTGACTGATCGCCGGGTGAAATGCCGATCACCGTGTCACATCCGGCCAGTCGCCGCATTGTGTTGGCGACATCGTCCATGGTCTGGAAGCGAAATGCCTCAGGAACATCGGCCGTGAAAAGCTCCAGCGAGACGGGTCGCAGCGACAGCAATTTTTTGGCAAGACCCAGGTCTCGGGCAAGGACAGCCTGGAAGCCGACATCCACATGGATGCGACCACGCGCCATTGCCATCTTGTCGGCAAGCTGGTCGGCTGTGGCGGTCCAAGGCTCATCGGTCGGCATATCCAGCACCGCGGTGACGCCGCCGAGCGCCGCCGCCCGGGTGCCACTTTCGAAATCCTCCTTGTGGGTCAGGCCAGGTTCGCGGAGATGGACATGCGCGTCGACCAGCCCGGGCAACAGATGGCAGCCGGCCACATCGATAACGACGCGCGCTTGAGGCGCGTCGCCGGGACTAAGAAGCGCGGCAATACGTTCGCCGATTATGGCGACATCAACCCTCGCCTCGCCATCGGCATTGACGACGGAGCCGCCCGATATGATCATGTCGAACATGCCGTTCTCCATACACGCAATCAGGAGAGCCCCGGCAGGCGCGGCTCTTCATGCGTCACGACCTCGACCAGCGCAGCCTGCCCATGACCGACCTTTTCGATGGCGCGAAGCAGGGCTGGACGCAGCTTTGCCGGCGACGTGACGCATTCGCCATAACCACCGAGCGCCTCCGCTATCGGCGCGTACCCGCCCGACATTCGGTTCGCGCCGTATTTCCCGGTTGCAATCGGCATGCTTGCGGCATAGCCGCCAAGGACATTGTTGCGCATCACGACGGTCAGGATCGGCAGACTGCAGCGGATCGCCGTCTCGAAGTCTATGCCGACCATGCCGAACGCCGCCTCGCCCATCAGATTGACGACCGTCGCTTCCGGGCGTGCCAACTTGGCACCCAGCGCGAAGCCGAGACCGCTGCCGAGCTGGGTTGTCTTGCCCCAACCGATATAACTGCCCGGCACTGACGCCTCATAGAAAGGACTGAGCTGGTCGCGCGGATTGCCCGCATCATGGGTCACGATCGTCTTTGCCGGATCGACCGCTCGCATGATCTCCCAGACCACGCGATAGGGCGAGATCGGCTCGCTGTCCGCCGTCAGGAATGGCACCCAGCGTTCCATGAAAGCCGTTCGGATCGAGCGTATCTCACCGGCGATATCGCCACAATCCGTGGCAGTCAGCCCCTCAGTCCTAACGTGGGCGATCATCTGCATAAGCGCGGCACGAACGTCGCTGACGACCCCCTGAGCAATGGGATAGTCCTTTCCGAGATCGCCCTCGTCGATGGTGACCTGCAACACAACCTTGTCCCTGGCGATCGGCAGGATGTAGTGGGAACGCGTCAGGCTTGTCCCAAGCGCCAGCACGACATCCGCCTTGTCCATGAAGTGATCGATTGTAGCGGGCCGCGCCCGTCCGGCGGTTCCAAGTGCCAGCGGATGGTTCTCGGGGAAACCGCTCTTGCCGTTCGGCGTCGTCATGACAGGGATTCGCAGCAACTCGGCAAATTCAACGAGCTCTTGTGAGGCCGAACCGGCCAGCACGCCCTGACCGGCGAAGATCACGGGGCTCTTCGCCGCCAGCAATGTATTCACCAGCTCGGCAATTTCACCGGCATCCGCCTGCGGCACGCTGCGGCGTGGCCTCTGATAGAGATTTAGAGAAGGATCAAGCTTCTCGGCAAGAAGGTCGACCGGCAGTTCCAGAAGCACGGGAGCCGGACGACCATTACGGACACGGGTGATTGCGGAATGCATCAATTTTGGCAGATGCTCGACGCGGCTTGCCGCCTCGCACCATTTCGTAATGTGGCGGAAATTTCGGCTGGCCTCGAAATTTGGTGCCACCGCCTCAGAACCGCGGGGATAGCCGGTCGGCAGGAAAAGAATTGGCGCACGATCATTATAGGCCTGAGCGATGCCACCGAAGGCACTTTCGGCACCGGGGCCATATTGTACGGTGACGACTGCGAGTTCCCGACCTGCCGTGGTGCGCGCGTAACCTTCGGCAATATTCACTGCGACCCGCGGCGTTCTGGTGATAACAGGCGGAATGTCGAGATGGGCCGACGCATCGAAGAGTTCGCTGTTTGGAAAGCCGATGATCTGCTTCACGCCCTCCTGCTTGAGGATGGAAGCGACGACTTCCGCGCCGTTCATTTCCTTCATGACCTGCCTTTCCTCCCGTTTCTCTACCGGCACGACGTCCTTCCCATTCCCGTCACGCATCGCGATTGAAGGTCTCGTGGTTGTCGAGCCAGTGGCGGGCAATATCTTCCCGGCGCATGAATGCAGCACCCGGTGTCTTCTGGACATGCTCGATGACATCGCGCAGGCCGGAGGCACGGTTTGGCTGCCCCATCCAGCGAGCATGGACGCCGATCGTCAGCATGCGCCCGCCTGTCTCCTCCGCTTCTGAAATCATGTAATCGATTGCGGAGCGGCAATCCTCTGCGAAATCGCGTGGATTGCTGTAGCCCGGAGCAATCAGATATCGGCTGTCGTTCAGCGTCTTGGAGTAGGGGACCACGAGAAGTCGTGTGCCATCATGATCGATGAAATAGGGAAGATCGTCGTTGCAGGGGTCGGAATAATAGAGGAAGCCGCCCTCCTTCACGATCAGATCGCGGGTGTTGACGCTCGGGAAGGATCGACAATTCCAGCCCAGCGGCCGCCGGCCCGTCAACTTCCGATAGAGCGCGATCGCGTCGTGCAGCTGGCGTTCTTCATCCGCGCGCTCGACCGTCGAATATTCGCTCCAGCGCAGACCGTGGCCGAGCAAGTCGTGGCCGCGGGCATTCATCCACTCGACGACGGCAGGATTCTTCTCCAGCGCAACGGCACAGGCGGACACGGTGATCGGAATGCCAGTACGATCAAAGAGGCGCGCCAAGCGCCAGACGCCGGCGCGGCTGCCATATTCGAAATGAGTCTCGGTGCCCAGATCGCGGACCGGCGGGCTGTTTGGAATATTGTATTCGCCCCAATTGTCGTTGCGGCCATCCTCAAGCCAGGAATATTCCGCGCCTTCCTCGTAGTTCAGCACCAAGTTGATCGCGAGCTTGACGCCATCGGGCCAGCTCATGAAAGGTGGCCTCGGGCCATAGCCGATGAAATCGCGTTCCTGGCGTTCCGTGTTTTCCAGTTTGGCTAGTGCGGACATCACTTCTTCTCCTCGGACACGCCTTCGTTGGCGATGATCCAGTCCATGTAATCGTGGAAGGCTTCCTTGCCGGCGCGCGGGCGCCAATCGGTGTCGCGCTCGATGCGGGCGAGGTCATATTCTCCCCACATCCCGTCCTTCAGCGTCGCATCCTGGATGACATTGGCGGTCTCGTGTGGGCTGACCTCGACCTGCAGAGTTGGCACGCGCTCTCTCGCCCATTCAACGATGTCGCCTGTCGTCGAGATGCGTCCGCTGCCGATATTATAATGGCGATAACGAAGGCGCGGCGCCTTCAGCAATGCGATGACGGCATTGGCGACGTCGGCGGAGTGGATATAGTCGCCGACCGATTCCAGGCTGTTTGGCCGGACCACCTCGCCCGCCAGCGCCATATGTGCCACCTTGTTCGGGACATGGCGGAAATTGCGGCTCTCGGTCGCGCGGTCCATGGTGCCATAAACCGAGGCCAGGCGAACACTGAGCGACGACATGCCGAAGAGGTCGGCATAGCGGTTGACCACCATCTCCGAGGCGAATTTGGAGATGCCGTAAAGTGTCAGCGGTGCGACATAGCCGTCCTCCGGTAATGGCTCGCCGGCCCAATCCGGTCCGTGATGGCGATAGACCGAACCGGAGCTGACATAGATGAAGCGCTTGACCGAGGGGCGGCTGCGCGCCCAATCCAGCATGTGGACCGTGCCCATCAGATTGACGTCGACGATCTTCGCCGGCTCCTCGGCTTCCGGCTGACGCTTGGCTTCGGCAGCGCTGCCGCGGGAGATCGGCGTGATCGTCGCGCCATGTACAATGACACTAATGGCGTGTGCATCGAGCGCAGCCGACCACTGCGAGGGGTCGCAGATGTCGGCTATGATGACCGATAGCCGATCGCGCACAGGCGCGAAATAGCGCTCTGCCATGGCATCGAGACCGGAGCGATCGAGGATGACGGCGCGGGCGGCGGGATCACGATCCAGCCAGGTCCGTGCCACGACGCTCATGACGAAGCCTGTGCCGCCGGTAACGAGAAGGGTCATTTCAAAATCCTATCCAGATCGTTGCAATCAATGGTTCAACGCACCGCATAGCCGCCGTCGACGAGCAGGTCGGTACCGGTCACGAAGGAGGCGTCGGCAGAAAGAAGAAAGGCCGTCGCCGCCGCGATCTCGTCCGGCTTGGCGATCCGGCCAAGCAGATGCGCTGGGCCGAGCTGCCGGTTGGCTGCCTCGAGATCCGGCCAGCGCTGGAGCAACCGGGATGTTGCCACCGCGCCCGGCGAAAGACTGTTCACACGGATGCCATCATCCGCGTGATCGATCGCCATGGCCTTGGCGAGATGGACAAGACCGGCCTTGGCTGCGCAATAGGCCACCGCCTTGCCCGTCGCCACATGCGCGAACTGCGAAGCGACAAGCACCACCGAGCCACCACCAGCCTCAACCATCAGCGGCAAAGCGAACTTGGCGGTCAAGAAAGCCCCCGTAAGGCTGACATCGAGTTCGCGGCGCCATTGCTCCTCGCTGAGATCGACCACCGTACCATCCAGCGACGGTGCCGCGGCATTGTGGACCAGGCCATCAAGCCGCCCGAACCGATCTCGCACCCTGCCGAGCGCACGCTCCATCGAGCGGCCGTCGGTCACATCGCAACCGACGGCGATGGCGCTTGATCCGAGTTCTGCGGCCAGCAGATTAATGAGGCCTTCCGTCTGATCGGCACAGACCACGCTGGCGCCTTCGGCGACGCAGCGCCGTGCAATCGCTACTCCGATGCCGCTTGCCGCACCGGTGATCATGACGATCTGGCCGGCCAACCTCGACAGCGATGGATCGGACGCGGTCGTCATGATGCCAGCACCGAGGAAAGGCCTTGTTGCGGCGGGAAGGGTCGCAGGCGCGGAATGAACTGGCCGCGACCGGGCCGAGACAGAACCTCTCCGTCATTCCAGACAAGCTCGCCGCGCGAGATCGTCATGACCGGCCAGCCACGCACCGTCTGCCCCGCGTAGGGCGTGTGGTCGGTGGCGTGATGCAGCATGTCGTTGTGGATGGTGACGGTGCGGTCCGGATCCCAGATAGCGATGTCGGCATCCGATCCGACCGCGATCAGGCCCTTGCGCGGATATAGGCCGAAGAGCCTTGCCGGAGCTGCGGAGGTCAGCTCGACGAACTTCTGCAGCGACATGCGCCCGCCATTTACGCCGGCCGAAAAGAGGAGCGCCAACCGCGTCTCGATGCCGGGAATGCCGTTCGGAATACGGTTGAACGGCGTGTCCGGCCCACCGGCGATCTTGTCCGCATAGTTCCACGGCGAATGATCGGACGAAAAGACCTCGAGCGTGCCGTCGAGAATGCCGCGCCAGATATCCGGCTGGTTCGACTTGTCGCGCGGCGGCGGCGTGCATACGCATTTCGAGCCCGAGAGATCATGCGTGTCGATATCTTCGGCCGAAAGGAAGAGATATTGCGGGCAGGTCTCGGCGTAGATCGGCAGTCCCCGCGCCTTGGCGCGGCGGATCTCCTCGACCGCGCCGCCGGCCGCCACGTGGCTGACGAGGATCGGCGTTTCAATCAGCTCCGACAGGCTGATGGCGCGATAGGTGGCCTCGCGATCGCCAATCGCGGAATGGGCCTTCTCGTGGTAACGCAGCTGCGTCTTTCGGGCGGCGATGAATTTTTCCGTCAGCCAGCGGATGCAGGCGTCGTTTTCCGCATGCACCATCACCATGGCGCCGTGCGATCGGGCGACATCAAGGACGTTCAGCACCTCGTAGTCGTCGAGCTTCAGCCCGTCATAGGTGAGGTAGATCTTCATCGAGGTGCAGCCCTCGGCGATCAGAGACGGGATTTCGTCGCGCAGAACCTCCGGAGAGGGATCGCCGACGATCAGATGGATGCCGTAGTCGATATGCGCTTTCGGCCGCGCGCGCTCGTGATAGTCCGCCACGATGTCCCGAAGGGACTGGCCGCGCATCTGCATGGCGAAGGGAACGACGGTGGTCGTACCGCCGCATAGGGCTGATAGCGTTCCGGTATTGAAGTCGTCTGCCGTCGCCTTGCCTTCCCAGGGCTGCTGGTCCATGTGGCAGTGGCTATCGACCCCGCCAGGCAGCACGAGCCGCCCTTCGGCCGAAATCTCCTGTCGGCCCTCCGCCAGGCCTATGCCGATGGCGGCAAATTTCCCGTCGCGGATTCCGATGTCGGTCTGAATGGTCTCGGTCGGGAGAACCACCTGTCCACCGCGAATGACGAGATCGAAGGAAGTGACTTTAGTCATTGTTTCACTCCGGAAGCCAGGCAATCGGGTGCCGCATCCACCATTTGCGGTACGCTCTTGCGCCGCAGGTTGAAACATGCGCCTACCGACACCAGTGCGGCGCCGCTGCCGAGCATGATGAAGAGCGCATAGGGCGCCACGTAATCCATGAGGCCCGCGGCAACGCCCGGCGTCATGACATTGCCGATCGAATACAGCAGCAGGAGGCCGCCCGACGCCGACACCATATGCCGGCTATCGATCTGCGAATTGGCGAAGGCGATGCCGACGGGATAAATGGTCAAGGCGGTCGCGCCGTAGAGGAAGAAGAGCACGAAAAGCACCGGCACATGGGTGTCGGCGAGCATGATGATGCCACCGCAGAGCGTTGCGGCAAGCACGCCCTGGACGAGAAGCATCCAGCGGCGATCGAGCCGGTCGGACAACCAGCCCACCGGCGTCTGGGCAAGCATGCCGCCCATACTGAAGGCCGTCACCAGGCCGACCGTGGTCGCAGCGGGAAGCGCGATCTTGGCGCCGTATAGCGGCGTCAGCGCGAAGACGTTCATATTCGTCATGCCGGCCTGAAAGACGGCGATGATGGTGACGGGTGCCAGAATGACGAGCTTCCATAGGCCATACCGCTGATCTGCGGCCGACACAACGACCTGCAGTGGCTGGACAGTGCGAACCGGGAGTGCCGGCCACGGGCGCCCCGCGAACCGGCAGTAAAGGGTGCCGGCCGTGATCGTCAGAGCCCCCATTAGGAAGAGATATGGCGAATGCGGACCTGCCGCCTCGACCATCAGCTGGCCGAAGAGCACGGCGAGCGAGGTCATCATCATGTAGAGCGAGAAATAGGCACCGCGATTGCTCTGGTCTGCGTAGAGGTTGATCCAGCTCTCCGAGACGACGAACAGCACGGCCATGGCAAAGCCGTTGAGAAGACGCAGCACAAGCCAGACGGGGGTGGCCATCGTTGCCATGTAGCCGAAGCCGGTGAAAGCGGCAAGGAAACTGACCAACAGAAAGGTACCGCGGTGACCGGCGCGGGCGACCAGAAAACGCGCCGCCAGGCAGCCGGCAAGAAAACCGACGGGAAACCCGGTCAGGAGAAGCTGCACGACGCCGGGATCAATACCCGGCAGGCTGAGACTGAGCGAAACCGAAGTCGTCAGCAGGCTGTTTCCCGTGCCGACGACGCAGATCGCCACCATGACAGGCACCAGCGCGCGGAAGCGCGCCGCCTTCTTCCAGAAGCTCGCCTCGATGGAGGTCTCGGGACTCATTCGTTCCCCCCTGTCGCCAAGACGTAAATCGGCAGCTCGGCGCGCAGCCGTTCTTCCTCGATATGGCAGGCGATCTGATGCGTCTCCGACATCTGCCGGATCGGCGGCGCGACGGTGTCGCAGATGGCGCCGACCTTTCGGTGACAGCGGGTTGCGAAACGACAGCCGGCCGGCACGTTGACCGGGCTCGGCGTTTCGCCGGTCAGTCGGATTCGTTCGCGCGGCGCTTCGTCGAGATTGGGGCTGCGGATCGCCGAAATCAGCGCTTCGGTATAGGGATGCGTGCCGCGACCGAACACCTCCTCGACCGTACCCTGCTCCATGACCTTGCCGAGGTACATCACGACGACCTTATCGGCGACATGCCTGACCAGTGCCAGGTCGTGGCTGATGAAGAGCATGGTGGTGTGCTTCTCCTTCTGGATATCGAGAAGGAGCGTCACGACCGCCGCCTGCACGGAGACATCGAGTGCGGATACCGGTTCGTCGGCAACGATGAGCGACGGATCGGCAGCAAAGGCGCGGGCGATCGCGATGCGCTGCTTCTGGCCGCCCGAGAGCTGGTTCGGCTTCCTATCGGCAACCGTCGGCGAGAGCCGCACCATCTCCAGGAGTTCGCGGACCCGTTCCTCGATAGCGGCCTTGCCCTTGCGGATGCCGAACTTCTTGATCGAACGGCGGATGGAAAAGGCTGCCGAGTGCGACGGGTTGAGCGTGCTGTCGGGATTCTGGAAGATCATCTGGATCGATTGCAGCATGTTGCGCGGCCGCTGCCGCGCCTGCAGCTCGGCGATATTTTCGCCTGCCATGCGGATCGATCCCGACGTGGCGCTGTCGAGCCCTGTGACGATGCGGGCCAGGGTCGACTTCCCGCAGCCGGATTCGCCGACCAGGGCGACGATCTCGGCCTTGCGCGCGCCGAAGGAGACGGCCTCGTTGGCCTTGACGGTCTTGTCGGCGCCAATCCTGTAGAGCTTCGTGACATCGGAGAGCGCGATTGCCTCTTCCTTCGGCACGACCTGGGCGCGTTCAACGGGGAGGCTTCGGATCGACCGTTCCATTTCCGGCCAACGGGCGCAGCGCACCAGATGGTCGGCACCTGCCTCGGTCAGCGCAAGGCCGGGGTTGTCGCAAAGGCCGGCGGTAAATCCGGCACAGCGCGGTGCGAAGAAACAGCCTACCGGCCGCTCCTGCGGCAGAGGGATATGGCCGGGGATCGCGGCCAGCGCGCGGCGGTGCTTGCCGCTGCCGATATCGGGAATGCAGTCGATCAACCCCTGCGTATAGGGGTGGCGCGGCCGGCGGAAGAGATCGCCGGTCGTGCCCTCCTCCACCATCTCGCCGGAATACATAATGCCGACACGGTCGCAGGTTTCGGCGATCAGGCCGAGATTGTGCGAGATGAAAAGCAGGCTGGTGGAGTAACGGCGGCGGAGCTCGCCGATCAGGTCGATGACCGCAGCTTCGACCGTAACGTCGAGACCCGTCGTCGGCTCGTCGAGCAGCAGCAGCGAGGGCCGCGCCAAAAGTGCCATGGCAATGACGACGCGCTGCTGCTGGCCGCCCGACAGCTGATGCGGATACCGCTTCAGCATGTCGCCGGCATCGGGCAGGCGAACGTCGTCGAGCATGGCCGCAGCCATTTCCATCGCTTCGGCCTTGGTCGATCCGAGATGCAGCAGCGGTACTTCGGCCAGTTGCGACCCGATCGTCTTGACCGGGTTGAGCGCGCTCATCGGATCCTGATATACCATGGCGATGCGCCGGCCGCGGATCGCGCGCAGCTCCCTTTCCCTGGCGCCGACGAGTTCCTTGCCATCGAAGCGGATGCTGCCACCCGCGATCACGCCGGTATTGCCGAGATAGCCCATGATCGCCATGGCCGTTGTGCTCTTGCCGCAGCCGGATTCCCCGACGAGGCCGTAGCTCTCGCCCGGGCGAACGCTGATGGATAGCTTCGGCACCGCAACGACTGTCTCGCTCTTGCCGCGGAACTCGATCCTGAGATCCCTGATATCGAGCAGCGGTTCTAGCTCGGAGTTTGGAGCATCGGACATTGCGGCCCCTTGCAGGTTGGAGACAGAGAGGTTCATGGCTTCCATGCCTCGCGCATGCCATCGGCCAGCAGATTGAAACCGAGAACGAGGCTGACAAGGGCGGCGGACGGAATGAGCGACATCAGCGGCCAGACATTGAGGACGGTGACGCTTTCCTTGACCATGCCGCCCCAATCCGGGTTCGGTGGCGGAAGGCCAAGGCCGAGGAAGCCGAGAATGCCGATGGTGATGATCGTATAGCCGATGCGTAGGCAGGCATCGACGATCAGCAGGCTGCGGCAATTGGGCAGCAGTTCGACAAGCATGATGTAGAGCGTGCTCTCCGCCCTGAGCTTGGCGGCGGCGATATATTCCTGCTCCTTGAGGCCGAGCACGAGGCCGCGGGTGATGCGGCCGATGCCAGGCGACGAGGCGATCGTCGTCGCGATGACGATATTGAGCACCGAAGGCCCGATATTGGCAATCAGGATCACGTAGATGACGAGGACGGGGAAGGCGAGCACGATGTCGGAGAAGCGGCTGATCAGCGTGTCGATCCAGCCGCCGTAGTAGCCGGCGACCATGCCCATGGCGATGCCGACGATCATGGCGACGGCAACCGACAGCGGCGCGACGAAGAGCACGGTGCGCGCACCGAAGATCAGGCGAGCGAGCACGTCGCGGCCCAGAATATCAGTGCCGAGCCAATGGGTGGCCGATGGAAAAGGATTGCCCATCGCCATCACATCCGAATCCGTCGGCGACGGCAGCGGCAGGACGGGCGCGAGCACCGCGGCTGCGACCCAGAAGACGACGAGGAAGAGGCCGACGATCGCAGTCTTCGAATGAAAGATTCGCATCCAGTTCGGCCGCGCGGCGCGCTTGGCGGCTGCGACCTTGATCCCGTCGATATTGTCTTGAACTGCCATGGCCTATTTCACCCGGATACGTGGATCGAGCAGCATGTAGCCGAGATCGCCGAGCAGCTGCGTGACGACGGCGACGGCGACGGTGATCAGCGTTGCAGCTTCCAGCGTGGCGATATCGCCGAAGAGGCTGGCGTCGAGGATCAGCCGGCCGAAGCCGGGGTATGCAAAGACAAGCTCGGTGACGACAACACCGCTGATCAGAAAGTTGATCTGTAGAAGCAGCACTGTGAAAGGCGCGATCATGGCGTTGCGAAGTGCATGGCCGAGCACCATGCGGCGGGTGCTCATACCCTTCAGCACGGCGGTACGGATATAGGGCCGTTCCATGACGCCGATCATGGAGACGCGGATCATGCGGGCGACGTAGCCGAAATCGTAGATCACGAGAACCGCGACCGGCAGTACGAATTGATAGGGCACCGCCCATCCGCCGTCATTGTTGAGCGGGCTCGTTCCAGGCAGGACCGGCCAGAGAATGACGAAGAGGGTGACCAGGAAGACACCGGATGCAAACTCGGGAATCGACGTGAAGGTGATGCAGATGACCGACAGCGTCCGATCAAGCACGCCGCCCTCCTTCAGACCCGAGAGGATGCCGAAGATGATCGACAGCGGCACAATCAGAAGGAAGGCCAAGCCGGCGAGGATCGCCGTATTGCCGAGCCTGCTCCAGATCACGTCGTTGACCGGCAGCTTGTTCAGCGTCGAATAACCGAAATTGCCGAAATACTGCGCCCCGCGCGGATCCTTGAAATTGAGCCCGGTGCTTGGGTCCTGCAACGGATCGGGGATTGCGCCGACGAGGACGCCAAGCCAACGGCCGTAGCGGACGATCAGCGGATCGTTTGCCTTCAGCTTCTCGCTCAGGATATCGACCTGCTGCTGCGTGGCAAATGGACCCAGAGATTTGCGAGCCACGCTGCCGGGCGTGAATTCGCAGACGGCAAAGACCAGGAATGACGCACACAGCATGGTGAGCAGCATCATGATTAGCCGTTTCAGAAGGAATTTCGACATTGCACCATCAGTCCGATTTTCTCACATGGGCCGGCAGACGGTCGCCCTGATATTGCGGGCGACCGTCCAGAGGCTTGATCAGGCGGAGATCGCGTATTGATGCGCGAAGATGTACTGCGAGGGATGGAGCTCGAAGCCCTCCACCTTCTTGTCCATCACGGTCGAGAAGACGCGCCAGAAGGGCTGAACGATCGGCCCGTCATCCTGCATGATAAGCTCGATCTTCTCGATCACCTTGCTGCGTTCCTTCGGATCGAGGATGCCCTCGGCCTGGGTCAGCAGCTTGTCGAATTCCGGATTGGCATAGTGGGATTCGTTCCAGGCAGCGTTGGAGCGGTAGGCGAGCGACAGCGTCATGATGGCAAGCGGACGATGGCCCCAGGCCGTCAGGCTGAAAGGCGCTGAAGTCCAGACTTCCCAATACTGCGCGCTCGGCAGCGACTTGATGTTGATCTTGACGCCGATATCCGCGAACTGCTGGGCAAGCACCTGGGCGGTGTTGAGCTCCCAGATCGGATCGGGACGCGTTACCATGTCGAATTCGAAGCCGTTGGGATAGCCGGCGTCGGCGAGCAGCTTCTTTGCCTTTTCGATGTTGCGCGGATATTTCGGCAGCGGCGCATATTCGGGATGCGACGGCGCGACATGATGGTCTTCGGCCGGCGTGCCCGCGCCCAACAGCGATGTCTGGATGACCTTCTCGCGGTCGATGGCGAAGCGCATGGCCTGGCGGACACGCTTGTCCTTGAACTGCTCGACTTCGGGATGCATGCGAGCGACGACTGTCTGCGTCGTCTCAACCTTGTAGACCGCCACATGCGGGAAGTTCTTCATCGAGCTGATCTGGACTGCGTCGGCTTCCGACAGGCCATCGACCTGCTTGGAGGCCATGGCGGCAATGCCTGCGCCCGGATTGTCGCCGAGATCAACGAATTCGAAGGTCGAGAGATAGGGACCGGTGCCCCAATAGTCGGTGCGCGCCTTATACTTCGCACCCTTCCCAACAGTGTATTCCGTCATTTCGAACGGGCCCGTGCCGTTGGCGTCGGCGCCGAAGGAGCCGTTGTCGGCCGGATCCAGGATGAACATCGGATAGTGATAGAGATGTTCCGGAACGGCGATCTGCGGTGCGTAGCAGTTCAGGCGGACCGTGTAGTCATCGACCTTCTCGATGGCATTGTCCGACCAGAGCTTGCTGGACTTCTTCGGGTTGCCCTTGTCGTCCTTTTCGCCGCCGTCATACTCCTGCACCAGGTAGCCGGTGAAGAGACCGAGAACCGACGAGCCGACCTTCGGGTCGCTGACGCGCTTCAGGTTCCATACGACGTCATCCGCATTGAGTTCGCGGCCGCCCTTGCGCCACTTGACGCCCTTGCGGACATGCAGCGTCCAGGTCTTAAGGTCGTCGCTCACATCCCATTTTTCGAGAAGGTAGGGATGGGTGATATTGTTGCGGTCGGTGAAGGTCAAATATTCGCATACCTGGCGAATGACGTTCGATTTTTCAGCGAAGTCCGCCAGATGTGGATCCTTGATTTCCATGCAGCGCATGCCGATGCGCAAGTTGCCGCCCTTAGGCATGTCACCCGCCTTGGCGGCGCTAGAAGACTGCGGAAGACCTGCCAGCGAATAGGCGGCCGCCGCGGAGAGGCCGAGGAGCGTCGATTTGCGCAGGAAATCCCTGCGATTGATGCTTCCTTCTGAAAGTTCGTTGATAAGCGTCGGAATATAGGAGTGCTGATTCTTGTCCAAGACTGTAATCTCCGAGTTCGTGCAAACTGTTCCCATGATCGTTCTGAACGCGAAGCGGCGCAGTGACCTGCGGCTTCGACCTGCGCGGATCTGATGTCCGTTTTCGCCGTCGACCCAAACTTAGTGGCAATAGCCGCAAGACAGAATGCACTGAGACGACGCGAAATATGCGTGATCCGACATATTGTTGCGCCGCACCGACGTGGATTAATCTTCGGAAAGCCCGGCGCGCGGCCAAGGCCAGGCGGCATCAACGCCGGCGGCTAGCCGCCGGCGTCTCGCCGAAATGCTGGCGGTAAAACCGACTGAAATGGGAGGGCGTATCATAGCCGCAGACGCTTGCTATATCCGCAACGCTCAGGCCGGTATGAACCAGCAGCTCCTTGGCCCTTGCCATGCGTAGATCGATGTAGAATTGCGATGGACTTTTATGCAGATGGGTCCGGAACAGCCGCTCCAGTTGTCTTGGCGAGATGCTGACGCTATCGGCAAGTTCGGAAATCTCGATCGGATCGGAAAGGCTGCTTTCCATGCGGCGGACGACGAAACCCAGCTTGGCGTTTCTGATCCCGAAACGATCCTCGGGCACCATGCGCTGCGCGTCATCCTGCCGCCGCATGCGGGGGTGATTGAACTGATCGGAAATCTGCTCCGCAAGATCCCGCCCCTCGATGGCAGCGATGAGATAAAGCATCATGTCCAGAGTGACCGTGCCGCCCGACGATGTTATCAGCCGCCCATCGACGGCGAAGATATCGTCGGTTGCAAGGCAGTTCGGGAATTCGCCGCGGAAAGCATGCAGCGATTCCCAATGGATCGCACATCGGCGGCCCTCTAGCAATCCCGCCCGCGCCAGGTAAAACACCGCCGTGCTGACGCCGCCCAGCACGCAGCCTTCGGAATAGATGCGGCGCAGCCAAGAAAACAGGGCAGCATCGTAGCCATCCGAGTAATTGACGCCCGCGAAGACAAGCAGGATATCGCATTTCGGGGCCTGCGCCATGGAATAATCGGCGGGAAAGGCAAGTCCGCTGCTGGACTTGGCATCGGCTCCGTCGGTCGAAATCAGCACCCATTCAAAGGCCTTGCGCTTGACCAGCCGGTTCCCCTGACGCAGGGAATCAAGTGCGGCGGAAAACGTCATCAGTGGATAATCGGTCGCAAGAAAGAAGCCGATCCGGACTGGCCGTTCCGTGTGCTTCAACTGGCTGAAAGAGAAGAGCTGTCGGGTCATGCGACCAGATATACCGCATCACTTTACGATGGGAAATCCGACGTGATGCAAACCCGTCCCGGGTGGGTACTTATGGGTAATTGCAAGCTCCGCCGGACGGATACGAAGCTGGCGCTGGCTCCGCTATTGAAGG
>Ga0182007_10000161_pt1 | contig 46175 bp, 43 predicted proteins | sample Sormic07211113_1_FD_123023 | JGI IMG/M metagenome (GOLD analysis project Ga0182007, IMG submission 123023) | Rhizosphere microbial communities from Sorghum bicolor, Mead, Nebraska, USA - 072115-113_1 MetaG | ecosystem: Host-associated > Plants > Roots > Rhizosphere | place: USA: Nebraska...
ACACACTGGATCTGGCAGGACGGCGAGCGCTTGACGAAGGAACCGCTCGAGATCGTCGGCGGCCAGGTGGCCGTGCCCGAGCGGCCGGGGCTCGGGATCGAGCTCGACATGGCGCAGGTCCAGGCCGCGCATGCGCTGTACAACGCGGTGGGCGGTACGGCGCGCGACGATGCGGTCGCGATGCGGTATCTGGTGCCGGGGTGGACTTATGATCCGAAGCGGCCGAGTCTGGGGCGGGTTTAGGGCGGGGTGGCGGGTGGGCTGACGGGTGGCGGTTGCCAAACGCCGAAAACGGTCGCATCCTGCCGGCTGCCTGGCTCGGCCCGCGCGGCGGACGGTCGGGTGCCCTCGTCCATCCGCAAAAAAACGCGCTCGCCATGACGTCACCCGATCCGACACCGCGGCAGATCATCGTCTTCGTGCTGTATTCGGTGCTGTGCCTGCCCGCGAGCATGACCGTCGCCGGGTATGTCGCGACCCGGATCACGCAGAACGTATCGAATTTCGAAGGTGGTGCGGGCTATGCGGCGCTGTCGTGGATCTTCATTCTGACCTGCGCGTTCTGCGGGCTGTCGATCGCTCTCTGCGCGCTGCTGCGGAAGAGGACCGCGGTGCTCGCGGTCATGACGGTGGGGTTCGCCGTGTTGTCGGTGCCGACATTCAGATTGATCCACGCGCTGGCGACTTAGCGCGTCGGTCAAGGTCACGCGAAAAACAAAAAGGCCCGATCTCGCGATCGGGCCTTTCGAATTCCGTTGGTGGAGCGGAGGAGGATCGAACTCCCGACCTTCGCATTGCGAATACGAACAAGTCGACATCTATTGAGATGGATTCCAGTTGATTAAATTCCGTAAACCATTGAATATCAACAATTATAGCCTCCCACGCTTCTCATTCATGTTGATCTAGATACCTTCATTGCCTCATAATCCGGTTACATGGCGGTTACATGGAGCCCGCCAGCTTATGAACAAGGAGGGTGGGTGGCAAAGGTCAACTTCACTGCGGCTCGCGTAGAGGCGCATCGCTGCGAACAGGGTAAGTCACAGTCTTTTCTCTGGGACAGCAAGACGCCTGGGCTCGGCTTGCGAGCGACGCCCAGCGGAGCCAAGGCTTACATCTTTCAAGGGAAGATCCATGGTTCGACCGTGCGGATGACGATCGGCGATCCGAAGAGCTGGACGATCGATCAAGCTCAGGAGCGAGCGCGAAGCCTCCAGACGCTTATTGACGGTGGCGTTGATCCGCGCGAGAAAGAGGCCGAGCAAAAGGCCGCCCATGAAGCCCGGCAGGCAGCAAAGCGCCGTCAGGACGTAACGGTTGGCGAAGCGTGGGAGCATTACCTGGAACATCTGCGGACAAAGATATCCCCCAAAACAAAAAAGCCGCGGTCGGAGCGCTACATCCTAGACCATATCAACCTCTCGTCGCCCGGCGGAGGTATCGCTAAACGTGGCGGCAAAGAAAAAGTACGTGGGCCATTGGCTCCGCTTATGCCGCAACGGTTGACCGATATAACGGCAACCTCCATGTCTCAGTGGCTCGAGGCCGAAATACCTCGGGGACCAACGAATGCCGGTCATGCATTCGGCCTGTTCAAAGCATTCATTCGGTGGTGCGATACGCACGAGACGTATGCAGGCATCATCCCCCACGAGGCCTACGCCTCACCAAAGGTCAAGGGCATTCTCCCCCGTAGCGCTGCGAAGGATGACTGCCTTCAGCGCGAGCAACTGTCTGTTTGGTTTAGCGCGGTACGAGGCATCGCCAACCCGGTAATCAGCGCATATCTTCAAGGGCTCTTGATTACAGGTGCCCGTCGAGAAGAGCTGGCTGCGCTGCGTTGGGAAGACGTGGACTTCCGTTGGCGCAGCTTGACCATGAACGACAAAGTTGAAGGTACTGGTGGCAGGACTATTCCGCTCACTCCTTATCTAGCCAGCCTATTGCGGAACCTTCAGCGCCTAAATGAGATACCGCCGAATAAACGGCAAGCCGCTCGTCTGGTTGAACGAGGCGAGCAGTGGGAACCATCGAAGTGGGTATTCGCCAGTAAGACAGCATCGGACGGAAAGATAGCCGAACCGCGTCACGCGCACAATCGCGCGTTGGCGCCGACGGGGTTGCCTCATATATCCCTGCATGGATTGCGCCGGTCATTTGGCACACTCTCAGAGTGGGTCGAAGTTCCCGTCGGCGTCGTCGCCCAAATTCAAGGGCATAAGCCGTCCGCATTAGCTGAGAAGCACTACCGTCGGCGTCCTCTAGACCTTCTGCGCATGTGGCATGACAAGATTGAAGCGTGGATGCTTGATCAAGCGAAGATCAAAACGGAGCCGCAAAAGTGAAGACTTCGACAACCGCGGCCGATGTGGGCCAAACGGGTAACTGGACTTGGATGGACAAGGTTTCCGCACCGCTATCGCTCATTCACGCACTTGCTCCGCGTATAGCGGGTTGAATCGCACACCGAAGCGGCAGTTTTCGCGATCAAGTGGACCTTGGAGGCCTTTCACCCGAGGTGATGGTTTGAACGCACAGAACGGGGAGGATCGAACTCCCGACCGCTATATCTCAAACCAGCTACCAAACAGGGACGCCGAAGTTGCCCCCAAACTTGCCCCCAGCCAAGGGGCGCTGGAGCTTAGACCGCTACCCCGATCGTTGCATCCTGTTGTGAAGTGCATACGGTCTATGTTGGGCGCCAATCTCTCTCGATGAACTCAGCCGGCGGTCACGGCTGCAAGACCCCACTTATCAGCGCGCCGTGCGGGAGGTCGAGCAGCGGGAGGCGTGGCGACGTTTGGGGGACAACTGGCGTCGCTTTCGGCCGAAATGCCTGCCAGGCAATGATCACTCATGCGGCTTGCTCCTGAGGCCGTGCAACAATGACCTTGAACAGATTCCCCGCGCGGTCGTCGATGAGTTCGATCCGTGACCAGGCGCGCAGCGCACGCAAGAGGCCGCTGCCCAGTCCGCGGTAAGGCAAGAGCTTTGTGGCAAAAGAAGCCAGGATGGGATTGCGCATATTGGAGTTGCCGGCCTTAACGTTTTCGATGGTCAGATTGTTCGGCAGGTGGCCTGGGCTGATGATCTCGACTCGATCCGCAAACACCAGCACGCGTACCGGGGCGCTGATGAAATAGTCACGGTGAATGAGTGCGTTGGCGACCAGCTCTTCCCAGACGATGCGAGGAATCTCGGGTTGGCCTTGGGAATTGAACCCCTGCTCATCCTGCTTCGCGCGGGTGTTGGCGACGATGAAACCCAGTGTCTGCTGGAAGACATCGGCCAGCTTGCCGGTGATGTCCCGGCTGTCAATGTAGCGCTCGTCTTCAATCCGGGTACCGACAAAGGCGACTGCCTTGACGATGAACGCAGGCAATGCATAGTGCGGTGCTTTGGCGAACAGCAGGCTACCCGCCACATTCAGCTGCCCCTGATTCATCAGGTTCATGTTGGCCAGCAATTGTGGCAACGGCTGGTTGTGCTCGGCAAGCGGTTCACCGAATTGCTGCGCAAAGAAGGCCTCGAAATAGGGCATATCCACATCGCCCGCCCCCAAGCCAGCCACGGGCGTTTCGTCGGCATGCACCAAGCCGGCTTGCTGGAACAGGCGCTGTATTTCCTCGCGCGAAGTGGCGCGGCGCTTGTCCGAGCCATTCTTCACCCAAATCGCGCCATTCTTGTCCATGTAGGGCTTGTTGACACCCTCGGCAAGGGCGACGACCAATACCGTGCCCGACGGATGGAGCACGTTTTCGGTCAGCGGGTTGACGGCAGGACGGACGTTCTGCGAGGCCGTGTTGGCGATGAGCTGGTTGAGACGGGCCACATCGGCGGCTGACAGGCCGAGCACCGAGCCATCGTCGTTCACGCCGATGAAGATACGCCCGCCTGCCGTGTTGCTGAAGGCCACAATCTCGGCCGCCAGCGCATCTGCATTGTTGATATCCGCCTTAAACTGGTGGCGGCTGTCCTCGCCCCGGCTAAGAACGTCGATCAGTTCTGTGACTTCCATAGGTTGTAAACCTCTTTGCGTCGATTGAAGGCCTCCTTGCCTCCTTCCATGATATCGATGATGGCGCCTTGTACCGGGCGGGCATCGATGCTACCACTTTGCGCGTTGACCCTTTCATCCTCGTACCGGCAGGCGAGCACCTGCTCCGCGTCACCCAATACCGGGAAATTGGCGTTGTGGGTAGCGAAGATGAATTGGGCGTGCGGTTTCATTTCACGCAGCAGCTTGATCACGTCGTCGTAGATGGTCTGGTTGTCCAAATCGTCTTCCGGCTGGTCGATGATGATCACGTCGTTCTGTCGTTGGCTGAGCACATACAGCAGCAGCGCCGACGCCCGCTGCCCGAGCGAGTGGTGCTTCAGCTCTTTGCCACGATAGCGAATGACAAAACGGTTTGGCACCTGCCAGGTGATGAACTCGACCAGGTTCTGCATGAAGGTCTTTTCAAAGACGTCGGGCGTACTGCCAGCCTTGGCCAAAGCCTCCGGCAGCGAGCGTAACAGCCCGCCGAAATCGGCGTAATTCTCCATGACCGCGCGCAGAGTGGTTTCGCGGATGTTGCTGCCCTTGAAGAGCTGCTGCATGAAGCCGACGGCGGCTTCCTTGTCGCCCTTGAAGTCGGCTTCGATCTGCAAGGCGGTATGGCCAGCGTTCACCCTATCCAGCTCCGCCTTGATGGTGTTGAATTCACGCAGCCAGAGTTCGTTGAGTTTGTCGATTTCGGCGAGCAAGGTATCGCGAATGCTGGTCTGCTGCGACTCCTGCCGGACCAGGGCCGCCAGCATTTGCTCCGCTTTGGTTTTGCGCTGCTGCTGGGCCAGAAAGTCGTCCGGCTGGATGGCAATCATGCCGGTTTGCTTAAGTTCTTGGGCCAGTTGGCGCTCGATTTGTGCAAACTCCTCCTGAAGGCCCTTGCTTGCACCTTCAAACTCGCCTCGCTTGCTCTTGAGGCGATCCACAATGACGCGCCCTTCTTGCTCGATCCGCTTGAGCTGATCGACCTTGGCAACGAGGTTGGAGAACTCGGCGTAGTAGGCCGCGAAGAAATCCGGGTTCTGCTTGGACACGTAGCTCGTCGCGTTGCGCAGTTCGTCCTCGTGTTCGGCAATCAATTGCCCTAAGGCGACGACAAAGTTGTCGGCCCGCTCCCACATGCGTGCGAGCGCAGCGGCATCCTGTTGGAAGCCGAGGCGCTTTTGGAGCTTATCGGCGACACCGTATTCTTCAAACTTCTTCAAGCGGAAGTTGGCATCGGTGAGCTGAGCTTCGTAGTCGCGCTTGAGTTCGGCCGTGTTGCCAAGCTTTAGCCAGCGTTGTGCGGCTTCGCGCACTCGCTGACGCTGCGCTTCGATTTCGTCACGCAGCACTCGCAGCCTCTCGCCGACCAGCTTTTCCACCAGGTCGGTCTCGAAGCCCTCGCCGGTACTGGAAAGATCCTTTTGCCCGAAGTAGATCGGGCGACGCAGTACGGTTTCCCGGATCGACACGCCTGGCTGCAACTTGCCTTCCAGGTAGACGTTTGGCGCTTCACGGAAGATGCGGGAGATCGTGAATTCCTGCCCGTACACATCGCAGGCCGTCAGCGTCACCTTACCGCCACTGCCGAGCGTGTGGCGGATCAACTCATCCTTGTACCTGGTGTCCTGCGCTTTCTCCCCCCGTGGGATGTCGAGGGCGTAGCGCACCGCTTCCAGGATGGATGACTTTCCGCTGCCCCGGATACCGATGAGCGTGTTGAGTTCGGGTGAGAAGTGCAGCGTCTGCCCGTCGAGGATGCCGCCGTCAAAGTGGATGCCACGAATGTACGATGCCTGATGTTTGAGTGGTTCTCTGGCCACCCGCGTCGGATCGCTCAAGGCAAACTTAACGGCCTCAAAGGACAGCTCCCCCAGCTTCAGGTAGCTGTTTTTCCCCCTGCCGATTTCTGCGATGCACTTGGGGTCGCTGCCTTCCAGTTCGGCGGGATACCAGTTCTTCAGCCAGCTTTGAATTTTGGTCCGGCAGGGTTTGTCCTTGCCCGCGCCATCGTGCGTTCGAACCTTTTGGAAGGCCAGGGTTCTACGCCGGAAGACTTCGTTTTGGCCCAACTCGGTGAGTCGGCCGCCGTCCAGCTCTGCCCACAAGCCACTGGGTGCTTCGACATGGGCAAAAACAAGGAAGAAATCGCGATGATAGCTTTCCAGCTTCCTGATCGTCTCCAGGAGTGACCAGGACGTGCGGCCGTTCTCCTGCTCGTACTGCGCAGGCGCCTTGCCTTCGAATGCGCTGGTCAGGAAGGGGTTGATGTAATTGTGCTCGCTGATCCATTCATCTGAGAACACAACGAGCGTGTGGATGCCATTGGCCCCGTCGTTGACCGACAACTCGACGCCCGGCAGCAGCGCAATATGCTTTTTCAGCGCCGTTTTGCGCAGTGCCTTGAACTCGTCGAAGTCGAACTTGTTGTGGTTGGTGATGACGCCCAGTCCGATACCTGCTTTCTCCAACGCATCCACATAGTTGCTGTTGTAGAAATTGTCATCGCCTATGTACTTGAATTCGCGATCTGCTCGGGTGTGCAGATGGAAGTCCACGCGAATCCACTGCGCCCCGTGTGCAAAGACGTCGCTCCTCATCGCCCCTCCTCATAGGCGACCTGTGTTCCGGACGCGATGAAATCGGCGGCGTCCAGCGAGCCGTCATGACGCAGCAAGGCCAATGCAGTGGAATGGGATGCCACGCGAGCCAGCTTTGAGAGGTTAAGGCGCATCGGCTTATCCTGCTAATTTCAAATTGAGTCGTCAGATTAGGGCCAAGGGTGGACGGCTTGCACCGCCCCACTAATACACCCAATCCTCATGCCGCACCGGCAATCGATTCACCTCGTCCCGAATCTGCCGCCACTGAGGCATGAACCTGTCCATCAGCGACTGAAACCGTGCATTGTGGGTCGGCTCGATCAGATGCACCAACTCATGCACGAGGATGTATTCCAGACAGTCTGACGGCTTGCGAGCCAAGTCCGTATTCAGGCGAATATTGCCGGACTTCGGGTTGCAGCTTCCCCACTTCGTCTTCATGTGCTGCACGAGAATACGGCGTGCCCTGACGCCCAGCAACGGCTCCCACTTCTCCTGCAATGTCGGCACGGCCCCCCGCAGTTGCTCCCGATACCATCCATCAAGCACCTCGCGGCGTCGGCTTGCGTCACTTCCCGAACGCACCCAGAGTTCGAGCGTCGAATGCTTCAGCTTCACCATCGGAGCCGCGTCGACCTCGACAATTCTCAACAGGTAACGCTTGCCCCAGACGTAGTGGCTTTCCCGATTCAGATATTCACGAGGCGTCTCACGCTCCTGCGCTCGCAGCTTGCGCTGCTGCCGCCTTATCCAGTCCAGCCGGGTAATCGCGTACACCCGGATGAGGTCCGAAGCCATATGCCGGGGAGCTGAAATACGCACACGGCCATCCGGCGGATACACGCTCAGATGGACATGCTTGATGTCCTTCCTCACGACATCGATGCTCATCTCGCCTAGATCGATGCTGCTGCGCGGCTCCACGCTCAATACTCCTGTCGCTGTGCTTCGATAATCAGGAAGATACGTTCGACTTCTGAATCGTCTCCAAGGATATCCCACAGCGCCTGCTTGATGACGTTTTCTCGCGGCAACACACCACGCCAGCCATCGGGACGAACACGCCGAACAGCCGTATCGATTTCGAGCGCCAGCGCCAGCGACTGTTCTGGGGTATGGCTACCAGCGGCTTTCAGATTGTTGAACAGCGCCCGCTTGCCGCCTGTATCTAGCGCGGCGGGCGTATCGACAGCCTTGCCGCTCTGAACCTTGCTTGCCAGCTCGGCCATCCGCTTCAAATATTCTTCGTAGTCGATGGCCTTTTCCTTGCGCTTCTTGATAATTTCATCGAGCAGCGCGGACATTTTGGCGAAGTAGGCCGGATCGGTCAGGTGATCTTTGACGATCTTGCTGCGAACGTTGTTTTCAATGGTTTCCGCAACCGATTGCCGATCCTTCATCTCGCCCAGCTTTTTCGCAATCGCGTCAGCGATGCCCGTCTTCACAATCAGGTCGAGCAAACCGATGTTCTCGAATTCGGAAATCTTGCGCGGCTCGCTGGCAGAGATATATGCATCGATCAGGTGACGCATATCTGCTTCATAGGGCTTGAGATCAAGCGTCTCGCCGCTCGCCAGGCGAATCGTTTCCCGCAGCTTCACGTACTTGTCAAGCTGCTGCCGGATCGACGCCTGCTGTGCCGCGTCGTACCCCGCCTCATCCAGCTCATCCGCAATGCTGGCATAAGCACGCAACAGCCCGACCACTCCCGTATAGAAAGCAACACGCTGAGGTTCGCGTTCGCTCAAGTCGCCGGCATTCTCGGTATTGCCGCAGAAATAATGGATGTATTCTAGTTCGCCCTTGGGCGGTTCCACCTTCTCGACCAGCAGAGCCAATGCTTCCAGCGTCGCATCCAGACGCTCGCGCCCTTTCTGCACCCGGCTTTCGAGCAAAATTTCCGGCTCGACGCCGCCCGCACTGTGGTCCAGCTCGGACGAATACACGGCGATCGCGTTTTCTACTTTCTTGAACAGATCCTTGTAATCGACGATGTAGCCGAAATCCTTGTCGTCGGTATCCAGGCGATTGGTGCGGCAGATGGCCTGAAACAGGCCATGATCCTGCATCGACTTGTCAATATAGAGGTAGCTGCAAGGCGGCGCATCGAAACCCGTCAACAGCTTGTCCACCACGATCAGCAGTTTCATGTTGGCCGGTTCCTTGATGAAACGGGCCTTTGCCTGATCCTCGTAGGTCTCGGTTTTCGACATGCCAGCCTTCGGCTGCACGTCAGTCAACAGGTCAGTGTAGGTGTTGTAGATGAACTGCTTGTCTGTTTCGGTGTTCGCGCCGGTTTCTTCCAGCGTCACGTCTTTCGCGAGCGGGTTATAGGACGTGACGAGCGCGCATTTGCCTTTGAACGGGGTTTTCTGGAATAGCGTGAAATACTTGCATGCCTCGTAGATGCTGGAAGCCACAAGCATTGCATTACCGCGCTCGGTGCGCAGTCGTGACTTCGTGCCGAAGTCGAAAATGATGTCCTGGACCACGCGATCCATACGCGCACGCGAACTGAGCACCTGTTGCATCGTGCCCCACTGCTTTTTCAGTTCGTTCTTCTGCCAGTCGTTCAGACCTTTTGTCTTGGCCTCGAACCAGGTATCGATCTTGTCCTGGGAGCCGAGCGCCTGGTCGATATCCCGCGCCTCATATACCAGATCGAGCACCACGCCGTCCTCGACGGCCTCGCTGAATTTGTAGGTATGGATATAGCTGCCGAATACTTCGAGGCTGGTCGCCGCATCGCGCTTCAGCAGAGGCGTACCGGTAAAGCCGATGAACACTGCCGACGGCATCATCGCTTTCATCATGCGGTTCAGGCGACCGCCCTGCGTACGGTGGCATTCATCGACAAACACAAAGAGATCGCCCACCGCTGCGCTGGGCTGGGATGCCAACTCCTTGATGAAAGCTTCGAAATCGCCATCGCCGAGACCTTTGCCTGCGCCGAACTTGTGTACCAGCGAGCACAACAGGCGCGGAGCCGGTTGGCTCAATTGGGTCATGAGATCACGGCCGCTACTGGTGCGATAGATCTTCTCTCCGCTGCTCTCGAAGACGCGCTTGATCTGCTTGTCCAGTTCGTCGCGGTCGGTAATGATGACGACGCGACCGTGCGGGTTGTTCTCCAGAATCCACCGGGCCAGCAACACCATCAGGATGCTCTTGCCTGCGCCCTGGGTGTGCCAGATGATGCCGCCTTGTCGCTTACGGACATGTTCCTGCGCGGATTTGATGCCGAAATATTGGTGAACGCGCGGCAGCTTTTTGACCCCACCGTCAAACAGGATGAAGTCGCGCATCAGCTCAATGATCCTGGCCTTATCGCACATCTTCAGCAGGTACTTATCCAGCTTGTAGCCGCTGTTTTCGGCTTCGTCCTCTTTCCACTTGAGGAAGTATTTCGCCTGGGTACCGGTCGTGCCGTATTGCAGACCTTCCGAATCGTTACCGGCGAAGACGAACTGCACGGTGCTGAAGAACCGTGCGTTAAATTCTGGCTGCTGGTTGGACAGGTTCTGCCGGATACCATAGCCGATACTGGCGCGGCTGTTTTTCAGTTCGAGCACACCGATGGCGAGGCCGTTGACGTAGAGCACGATGTCGGGGCGACGCTCGTGTCCGCCTTTCAGCGTGACTTCTTCGGCAATGGCGAAGTGGTTTCGGAGCGGCTGCGCCCAATTGATGAGCCAGACCGTCTCGGCTACCTTGTCGCCTTCGACCTTCACGGGAATGCCGTAGCGCAGAAGCTGATAGACCGCCTCGTTGTTCGCGTATAGGCTGCGCTGCGGGTGGTTAGCCTCGGTCTTCAGGCGGTAGATGGCCTGGCTGATTTGCGCGGGACGATAACCGGCTTCGGTCAGATAGGCCGTCAGCAGATCTTCTTCGATGTTGCTGTTGCCCGGGCGATCGGTCCAGTCGCCGAGCGAGGCGTAGTCTAGTTGCTCGGTGAACACCTTTACGATGCGGTTCTGCGTGGCTTTTTCTGATTTGCCGATTTCGTCGGTCATTGCGGCCTCTATACCAGTCTGGTCTTGCCGGTTAGGAGTTCTTGCATCATGGCTTGTTTGAGCAGGCGGGTCTTTTCGCGTCGAGTTTCCAGTGCAGTCAGTTCGGTATCCATATCGCTCAGCACTTTTGCAATCGCGATCTGCTCTTCCTTCGTCGGTGGAAGCGCGTACGTGAATCCAACAAAGTCCTTCTGATAAAGGTGATTGATGGTCGAGCCAGCACTTAGCTGAGATAGGAATTCATCAAATATCCTAGACATCAGCAAGAAATAAAAGAACTCCGGCTCAAAGCCGTCTTTTTTAGGGCGAATGACAAACACCCCGCTGTTCAACGTAGCAGGCCTGTCAAGTTCATCAACGAGGGCGACCTTGCCGATGGTTCCGTCCTTCGTTACCAAAACGTCGCGTAACCGGATCTGTATGTACTGGTCTTGATTGTATCGGGACTGCGTCACATAGTGACAATCCTCCCAAGCAATCCGGCCATTCGCGAAGTCGGTACCCGTCACGAGGTAGTAGTCGCCAGTATCCAAATACTCGGATGTCGTCAAACCTTGCCAACCGATTCTTGCTTTCAACGTTGCTACATCGCGCAGTTTCTGCGTAACCCACTCCCCATCGAAACCCGGCAATCGTGTTTTTCCGGTGAGCAGTTGCTGCATGGCGGCCTGCTTGAGATCGCGCTTCTTGGCGATGAGCTTATCTAGGCCGGACAGCAGGGCATCCACATCGCACAGCGCTGTGGCGATAGCTGTTTGCTCTATGAGAGTGGACGGCAGACCGAGAGGCATCCCTCGCAACGTTCCCGCGTTCACATTTTTTTGTGCCCCGCCGATTTGGCTTTGAATAAAGAATTTTTTCCCTAGCTCCGAGTTTATGTAGTAGCAGAGGTACAACGGTTCGATCGAACTCTTGTTCGGCCGCGTAATCAACGTGGTGAAACTTTGTGCTTGCTCGTACTCTTCTGGAACGAGAGCGGTTACGCCTGGGTATCCGGTTCGCATCGTCAACAAATCCCCAGCACGCAGGCGTTTGTTTCGATATGCGGCCTCGTATTCTGGCGCAATAAAAAGCAGATCATCATCATCTAACCGCCCAGGCTTGATGTTTTGATTTCTAAACATCGGGATACCTTTAGAGCGGTACGCATGAGTTGCTGCACTTGCAATCCCGACCATGATCTTGTCCGCGACTGACGCCAATGGCGTGACATGCCAATCGACCGGTATAACACCCACCTCAGTCCGCTTATGTCCTAATTTCAGTTCCACGCTACCCCCATCTTGCTCAGATGCGCCTCAACGCGAGCGGACAGCGTGGCAACCTCATCCACCAACGCAGGTAACGGCGACTCGTAACGCAACGCCAGATCACGCACCCGGCCGGAGAGCGTATGAGATACGCGCTCTAGCTCGCTGGACACGGTAGAGGAAAAGACAGCAAGCCACTTGTCTTCCACAACCAGCGCCTTGGTCTCTTTCACCGTGAGCTTCGGATACTGCGCATACGCCTTGGCATCCAACTCCGCTTCCAACGTCTTGAGCTTCTTCTTCAGGTCGGATTCCTTATTGGCCAGCGACTGCCATCGCTTCAATACCGCCAGTTCCTCGGCGGCCTCCGCGTCGTCACCAATTTCCTTGATGCGATCCTTCACCGCTGCAGCATTTATCTTGTCGAAGCCGCTAAATACGCCGTCTTCGCCACTGCTGTGCTCCTCTTCCAGTTCCGCAAGCGCGCTGCTCGCCGCTTCCAGCGCGATGCTGGTTTCGTCAATGGCAGCCTGCTCGGCCGCGAAGTAGCGCGCCACCACATAGTGCTTCGGCACCAGATCACACGCCCAGCCTTTGTCCTTTTCGACGACCTTGGCGTTTTCGCCTTTGCCTTTCTTCGTCTTCTCGATGACGCGATACGTTTTCGCCACCCATCCGTCGGCCGCAATCAGATACGCATCGTCCTGCATGGTCTCGGACCAGTAGTCCATCAGGTGCTGGTAGATGTCGTAGGCATTCACCAGGGGCTTGCCTTCGTAGTGCTCCAACAGCCCATCGGCCAGTTCCACGATGAACTGCTTCGGATGGAAACCCCGATCCAGCGCTTTCAGCCTGGGCAGAGCCTGCGCTCGCCAGGCATCGAAGTGCTGACCCATTCCCTCAAGGTAGGCGACGAACTGCGGATGCTGGAAAATCGTGCTTTTTATGTCGCGCTTGTCCACGGCCAGCGATACATAGCCCTCGCGCAGCGGCTTGAACAACGCATTTTTCAACTTCGGGCAGACGGCCCAATAGTCGCCCAACGCCTCTACATCCGCCATCGGAATGCCGCCTTGCAGGTGACCGTGAATGTCCTGGATATCCTCGGCGACGCTGCTGTCGATATAGCGCGGAAGATTGAGGTTGAAGTCGTTCTTTTCGATTTCGGCCAGCCCCACCATGCGAGCGAAGCGCGGATTGCCTTCGTCCTGACGGGTAAATACGTCCACGATGCGATGGATATCCTGCTCGCGTAGGCGATTCTTGGGGCCGTCCTTGATAAACCCCTGGCTCGCATCGATCATGAAAATACCCTTGCGAGCCTGGGCGTTTTCCTTGTCGACGACGATGATGCAAGCAGGAATGCCCGTGCCGTAGAACAGGTTGGCAGGCAGGCCGATGATGCCCTTGATGTAGCCGTGGCGAATCAGGTTCTTGCGGATTTCGGCCTCCGCATTGCCACGGAACAGCACGCCGTGCGGCAGGATGCACGCGCCTTTGCCAGTGGATTTCAGGCTGCGGACGATGTGCAGCAGATACGCGTAGTCGCCCTGCTTGGCGGGCGGCGCGCCGAACGTTTCGAAACGGCCATAGGGGTCGTTGAGCGGATCGAGGCCCGTGCTCCATCGTTTGTCGGAGAACGGCGGATTGGCGACGACGAAATCGAACGTCTTGAGCGCCGCGCCGTCGCGGAATTTCGGATCGGTCAGCGTGTTGCCCTGGGCGATCAGCGCCGTGGGGTTGTTGTGCAGGATCATATTCATGCGCGCGAGTCCGCTCGTCGCTGAATCCTTTTCCTGGCCATACAAAGTCACGGCGGTGTGCGCGGCATCGCCGACTTTCAACAGCAGCGAGCCGGATCCGCATGTCGGGTCATACACGGTGGTATCAGTGCCGGTCTGCGCGCTGCCGATACCAATGACAGCTGCCAAAATCCGGCTGACTTCGGCCGGCGTATAGAACTGCCCCTTACTCTTGCCACTTTCCGTCGCAAAGTGGCGCATCAGATATTCATAGGCGTCGCCAAGAATGTCGTCGCCGTCCGCGCGGTTCTTCGAGAAATCCAGATCGGGGCTCTCGAACACAGCGATCAGGTCAGTCAGCCGCGTGACCATCTCCGCACCCGTGCCGAGCTTGCCGGTATCGTTGAAATCCGGCATGTCCGACAGCTTATTGTCTTCGGCAAGTGGCCCAATAATTTTCTTGTTGATCTGGTCGCCAATATCGGGCTTGCCTTTCAGTGCAACCATGTCTGCGAAGCTTGCTCCGGGGCGAATCCTGATCGGCGCGTAGCGCTGACCGGCGTATTTGTCGCTGACGTACTTGATGAACAGCAAGACCAGCACATAGTCCTTGTACTGGCTGGCGTCCATACCGCCACGCAGCAAGTCGCAGGACTCCCAGAGGGACGAGTAAAGCTCGGATTTCTTGATGGCCATGGCTTTTTGGGGGGCAGAAGTCGGTATCCGACGGGCGACCTGCCCGGCGGTGAATTGGCCGAGATTTTAATACACGCGGGGGCGGCTGAAGGCCCGTACTGGCCCTCTATTGGACTGTCTCAACCCAAAAATTTTCGGACCTATATCACCCGACTGAGCATCCACCCGAAATGCATCGGCAACGCCGTTTGCCGCGTACCCTCAAGAGGCTGATATATGACCCACCCGCTTTCCTGTCCCCGCTGTAACTCCCCTCGTATTAACACGCTCGACCGCGCCCGCAAGGTTGGAGGCGCAGTCGGTACAGTTGCCGGTGCTGCCGGTAGTGCCGCCGCTGCGTTCAGCGGTGCCGAAGCAGGCGCAGCGCTCGGCATGGTCGCCGGGCCTGTAGGCTCGCTCTTTGGCGGACTCGCTGGCGCGCTGATGGGCGCATTGTTCGGCGGTGCCGCCGGTTGTGCCGCCGGTTCCGCTGTCGGCGGGCAAATCGACGAGCATGTGCTCGACAATTACTCCTGCCTAGAGTGCGGTCACGTTTTCAGCAAGACGTCCGCAGCTTGACAATCCCCCGCTCTTTCACCTCTCCCTTTCCCCGCTCAATGCCCGCAGCCCTTTGGGGCTGCCGGCATCTTTCTGTTTCTGTTTGATTCAACCATTTTAATAAGGAACACAAAATGCATCTGGTGCAATCCATGGCATTCGTGAACGAGACCCCGTGGCACGGCCTCGGCAATCAGCTCGCCCCTAATCAGCCGCTCGAAGTCTGGGCCGTAGCTTCCGGCATGAATTGGCGTATAGAGGAAGCAGAAGTCCGTTTCGTCTCGGGCATGACAGGCTCATCCCTCGGCTCAATCCACGCCTTTCCCGAACAGAAGGTGCTCTACCGCAGCGACACAAAGTTACCGCTCTCCGTCGTCTCGTCGCGCTACCAAGTAGTGCAACCGGAATCCATTTTGGAGTTCTACCGCGACTTGACGGAGGTCGGCGGGTTCGAACTCGAAACTGCCGGGGTCCTCAAGGATGGCAAGAAACTTTGGGCTCTCGCCAAAACCGGTCAGAGCGCGACGCTTAAGGGCGGGGATCGCGTGAATGGCTATCTGCTCCTTGCAACGGCGTGTGATGGTAGCCTGGCGACGACCGCCCAGTTCACGTCGGTACGCGTCGTGTGCAACAACACGCTGGCCATTGCGCTCGGCGACAGTACCGGCGCGGTCAAGGTGCCCCACCGCTCGCAGTTCGACGCACAGGCTGTCAAGCGTCAGCTCGGCATCGCAATCTCTTCGTGGGACGGATTCATGGCCCGTATGAAGGCGCTGAGTGAATGTCCGGTCAACGATACTGCTGCTGAAACCTTCCTGCGTCGCGTGCTGACCTACCCCACCACTGGCGCCAGCACGCCCGTCGCAGCAACCAACGACAGCGCGATCAAGTCCGTGCAGGAACTGTTCGCCGGTCGCGGCAAGGGCGCCGACATGGCATCCGCTGCCGGTACTGCGTGGGGGCTACTGAATTCGGTGACGGAATTCGTCGATCACCACCGCCGCGCCCGTTCCGACGACAACCGGACCGACTCGGCCTGGTTTGGCGCCGGTGCCGCCCTCAAGCAGAAAGCTTTTGAAGAGGCCATGCGATTGGTGGCCTGAATCCATGCCCCCTTTCCCACTCATGCCTGGCCGGGTCTCCCCGCCAGGCATTTGCATTTGTGGAGCTACCGATGCCATTGCCTGAACCCATGGAGCGTCAACGCAGCCGACCGGCATTACGGCTCGTGGAGACGAAGGACATGCCGCGCGAGGACTGGCTTGAATTCAGGAAATCCGGGATAGGAGGTTCCGATGCGGCGGCAGCCGTCGGGCTCAGTCCGTATCAGTCCCAGCTCGAACTCTGGCTAACGAAGACGGGCCGTGACGAGAACCTGCCGAAACCCGATCCGGACGATACGACCGAGCCCGTTTTTTGGGGTCACCTCCTCGAACCCATCGTCGCTGCGGCTTACACCAAACAGACCGGCAACCGTGTACGGCGCGTCAACGCGGTTCTTCAGCATCCCACGATCCCGTTCATGCTCGCAAACGTGGATCGCGAAGTCGTGGGAAACCGCGACGTACAACTGCTGGAGTGCAAAACCGCTGGCGAATTCGGCGCGCGACTATGGCGCGATGGAGTACCCGAGTACGTGACCCTTCAGGTCCAGCATCAGCTCATGGTCACAGGCAAGCAGGCCGCCGATGTCGCTGTATTGCTCTGTGGCCAGAAGCTCGATGTGCATCGCATCGAGCGCGACGATGCACTGATCGCCCGGCTGGTCGAACTTGAAGCGGCCTTCTGGCGCTACGTCGAAACCGATACGCCACCGCCTGCCGATGGTTCGGAATCGGCGGATCGCGCACTGCGCTGCCTATATCCGGGCGCGGGTGGCACGGTTGATTTCACGGATGACCGTCGCCTGTCGTCGGCGTTCGCTGATCTGGTCGCTGTACGGGCAGATATCGAAACGCGTCAGGCCATCGAAGCGCAGCTCAAGCAGCAGATCCAGCAGGCCATGGCCGAGGCCGACCGTGCACAGTTCGAGACGGGTGCGGTGTCGTACAAGCGCAGCAAGGACGGGTCAGGCGTCGACCTCAAGCGTCTGCTCGCCGATCACCCCGAGCTTGCCTCCCGGTACGCCATCACGAAACCCGGATCGCGCCGGTTTATCGTGTCCACCTGATCCGCTTTTCCATTCCATCTACTTATCTACAGGAGCCAGACATGCTTAAGGGCCTTGCGATAGTGCCACCAACAATAGGGAGGATCTCGATAGGCAGAGTTGTCGAGAAGAACGGCAAACGTCTCCCCGAGAAAGACGATCAATTTACCCTCACGACTCAAATTCAGCAGCGTGGTGAATGGCTTCTGCACCCACTCAACGAAACCTTGCGCAAAGCTAATACCGGCAAGCTGCGCGCCATCCCCGTGCGCTTCCTGTTCAACGATCCCGACCTGAACCTGCGTGCGGAATACTCGTGCTTCGACCGCGATACCGGGCGGCCAGTTTGTGTTGGGAATGGCGAAACTTGTCGTCGTGCAGGAGACCACGGTATCGAGGAACTGCCCTGTCCGTCACCAGACGCGTGCGGCTTCGGCAAGGGCGGTGCCTGCAAGCCCTACGGGCGGCTCAATGTACTCATCGGCGACGAAGACGAACTCGGCTGTTTCACGTTTCGCACGACGAGTTTTAACTCGATCCGCACATTAGCGGCACGGCTGCACTACTTCGGCGCGGTGTCTGGCAACCTGCTCGCCTGCCTGCCGCTCGAACTTAAATTGAGGGGAAAAAGTACGACTCAAAGCTATCGCTCCGCGATCTACTACGTCGACCTCGGCGTGCGCACGGGTAGCAAGCTCGAAGCGGCAATTACCGAAGCGCGCGAACTTGACGCCCGGCGCAAGGCCGCTGGCTTCGACCAACAGGCACTCGATACCGCCGCGCACGCCGGGTTCAGTAACGGCGCATTCGAGGAGAGTATCGAGGATGGCGGCGCAGCCGTGGACGAGTTCTACCCACAGGAAACGCCGGGTGACGCGCCGCACGAAGCCCCCGGATCCCCCGCATCCCCCGCAGCGGCAAGCGGGCCGCCGCCGTCAACGCTGCGCGACAAGATGGAACGCAGGGCCGCGCAGCTCGGCGGCAAGGCAGCATGACGCGTCGCACTGCGCTCGCCCTGGGAGTCGTAGCGACGGCAACCGCGCTCAGCCTGTCCGTTCTGGCAGGCTGGCAGCGTGGCGGATCACTGCCGGAGCGAGTCGCCTGGGTCGCGATCGGCCTGGTGCTCGTCACGAGCGCGCACCTGTTACCGGCACTACTTCGGGAATCGTCGTTCCTCGTCCGCAGCATAGGTAGCGTGCTATGGGGAGCATGCCTGATCACCGCGTGTATCGGCCATGCGGTTTTCTTCGTGACTGCCCAGCAGCATGCGGGGGAACTGCGAGTGTCGGCTGTCCCCGCACCTCCCGTTCCGGTATCCAGGCGTAGTCTCACGACAGTCATGTCGGAACGGGCGAATGCGACGGCACAACTCGCCACGGCTCATGCCCGTTACTGCGTTGGGAACTGCGCGACGCTGGAAGCCCGTCGCACGACGCTAGCGGCCAAGGTGGAGGCGTTGAACGCCGAAGCGGACGACATTCGACGCCAGCAAGCCGACGACGACCGGACCACAGCCCGTCGCGACGCGGTACGCGCCGATCCGGTCACGTCGCGACTCGCTGCGTTACTCGGCATCCCCGTCGCACGCATCGACCTGCTGTTCGGGTCGCTCTTCGCAGCGGTACTGGAGGGCGTCGCCTGCCTGCTGTGGGCGCTGGCACTGCGGCCATCGTCGTTGCCCGTCGTAACAGAAGTCGCGACGGTAACGGGTTCTGCCGACACAACTGCGCCGACGGTCGCGGCAGTCGCAAACGGGACGCCCCCGCCCGATCCAGTCGTCGCGCCGGTCACGGTAAGTCACACCGATGCGGCCGTTAGTCGCAAAACTGCCTCACCCCGTCGCAGCGGCATGAGGAACAGTCGCGTCCAGCGAAACGATCGGCGATTGTCCTCATCGACCTCCGAATCCACGGACGTGCACCTGGCGCAACTCGCTCGCGACGTTGCAGCCGGGATCGTCCGACCGACCGTCGCTGATATCCGCCGTCATCTGGGTTGCTCCCAGGCGAAGGCGGTCGCCCTGCGTCGCCAGTTCATTGAACTCAACGTAACGGCATAGAGGTCCGACCTCGCGCCTGACTTCCATGCCGGTTATCTCCCTTTTCTCTTATTTCGTCATGAAACATGGACCCAACCAGTCTCGTCCCCAGCATCAGCATTACCAATCTCGCCAACCAGCGCACCGCCGTCATCGAACGCGTGTGCCGCGCTCAATCTACTCGGCGAAGCCCAGCAACTCGCGAAGGCCGCACATCTCGGATTCCCACGGCTTGTCCTCGACGAAAGCTACGGGTGTCGCGGTCGCCCCACCATTACCGGAGAGTATGCAAAGCGCGATGAAGCGGAAGCCGCCATCGTGCGCATCATCGACATACGCGGCTGGGATTACCTGCTGTCCGAATCGGGCCTGCGCACCTTCATGGATGCCACGGCCCGCGAGCAGTGGAGCCACCAGATCGCAGAAGGCGATGTGCCCGAACTCACGGCCGACAACATCAAGGCCACTTTCACCCAGCTCTATGGCGCGCGCGGCGACATGTTCGAACGGGGCGTCCTCCAGTGTTTCCGGCGACTGTCCTGGAATTACCGGACGAACGAACCGTTCCGGTTCGGCAAACGCATCATCGTGAGGGACCTGCTTTCGCAAGGCAGCACGAACCACCGCATCACCAACGAACTGGACGACCTGATCCGCGTGTTCAGTGTGCTCGACGGCAAGCCCGAGCCGGATCACCGGCATGGGGCGTATTTCCTCATCTCCGACGCCCGGCGAGAGCGGCAGACCGAAGCCGCGAACAGCTATTTCCACCTGCGCTGGAACAGGAACGGTAACGGGCATCTGACGTTCAGCCGCACCGATCTGGTTGACGAGATGCATCGCATCCTCGCGAAGCACTGCCCGAACGCGCTCGCCTCCGAGGCGCGGTAGTTCCCGTCACCGGACGCGTCCTGCGCCCGGCTTACTTTTTTCTCACTTTCAACGATCACGCTATCCGGTCCGTCCGGAGGCCTGTGCTCGTCCGTCTTTTGGAGAAGTCCCATGAATCAGCCTACCCGACTCAAACCTCTTTTCCGTCCGGGACGCCTGCTCGTTGCATCGACCGCGCTCGCAGCGCTCCGTGCGAACGGCATCCCTGTCGTCAGTGTTCTACTCAGGCATGTGGCGGGCGACTGGGGCTCGCTGTCGGACGAGGACTGCCAGCAGAACGATCTGTCAATTGCGGCAGGCCTGCGCCTGATCTCGCTCTACCGTCTGCCAGACCAGACCCGCATTCTCGTCATCACCGAGTGGGATCGCTCAAACACGACCATCGAAAGCCTTGAGGATGTTGTACCCGATAGCGGCGCACGGGAGGAACGGCCAGCCAATCGACGCTATCCGGTCTGGCGCTCCTCCAGCTACGTGCAGGAGCAACTCGCATGAGCCACTACGCAAAAGGTCCGCGTTTTCCGATGGGACGCCCCGTCATCACCCCGGGCGCACAGGCAATACTCGATAAGGCCGGCATATCGGGAGTCGTACTGCTCGCCCGCCATATTCATGGCGACTGGGGAGATCTACCGGTCGAAGATCAGACTGCGAACGAACTGGCGCTCCTCATGGGCCGACGCCTGTTGTCGAGCTATGACCTGCCCGGCAACGGGAAGGTCTGGATCATCACCGAAGCGGATCGCTCCGCCACGACGATTCTGCTGCCCCACGACTACTGACTGACATCAACGCTTCGCGAGTCGTCCGGCCAGCCGCTCAACGATCTCGACCACCATCGTCCGGTCGTTTCCCCCGAGCTTCGCCAGAAGGTGAGCGACATACTTCGCCTGATCGCTGGTGCGGCTGCTGGCTTCCGTCAGTAAGTCGGCAGCGTTGCACTCGAACAGATCGGCCAACTCCACCAGCCTCGCTACGGTCGGCATCACAAGCCCGCGCTCCATGCGCGAGACCGCCTCGTTGCCGATTCCCAGCGCCTCTGCCACCTGTTCCTGCGTGAAGCCACTTGCCACGCGATGTTTCGCGATCGCCCGGCCAATCACCACGGCGAGCTGTTCCTGATCGACTTGAGCCATGCACCCTCCATTCAACCTGAATGGTTGAGCCACGCCCCGTGCAAAGTAAGGACTTTCTAAGTTGATACTAAACTTATAAGGGTGATTGCCGTTATCTTTTCTGGCAGTCTCCAATCGTCATCCACTCAAAAGGAACCATGCGGTGAAAGAAGAACAAAGCAATATGAAGATCGCCAGGCTCGCGTTTGCTGCGTCCATGTGCGCGGCGCTTGTCGCCTGCGGCGGAGGTGGAGGCAGCAGCGCCCCTTCGGCCGACAACACTCCGACGACTACCACAGGCGGCACTGCGGCGATTGGCTCACCGATCATCGGCGGAACCGTCCAGCTGAAATGTGCGTCGGGTGCGACGGCGTCGGCCACGACGGGCACGGACGGTAGCTGGAGCGCCTCTCTCAAGAGCACGGATTACCCATGCGTGGCGCGCGTCTCGGGCGGACAGGCCAACGGCACAGCCTTGGCGTCGGCGTTGCATTCCGTTGCAGCGGCTCCCGGCACTACCAACATCACGCCGCTAACTGACATCATGGTCGGCGTGCTCGGCAAGCAGGACCCAGGCGCATGGTTCGACAGCGCAAAGAGCAGCGATCTAACCGGTACCATCACGGCCGCCAACCTGAACAGCTCGCTGGCAAAGCTGGCGACAGCACTCGCGACCCTCCCGGGCAAGCCGGCATTGCCCGACGGATTCAACCCACTCAGTTCGCCCTTCAAGGCGGAAAAGGGCGATGCGGGCGACGGCCTGCTTGAGACTTATGGTGCGGCGCTAACGGCTTCCGGCCTGTCGCAGTCGGACGCGGCCACGAAGACGGCCAATGGCACAGCGCTGACCCAGACGGCATACTCGGCAATCGCCTACACGACGCCCGGCGTCACAGCAATCCAGATGGGTTCGTCCGTCAATCTCGACGGCACGTTCGCGATTGCCATCGCCGATCCGAATCGCGGCAAATTCACGGCCAAGGCAACCATCGATGCGGGCGGCAACGTGACATCCTTCACGGACGCGGGCCAGTTCAAAGCCGTCATCAGCCTTCTCGGCAATCGAGTTGGCGAACTATGCACCGCCAACGGCGTCGGCAGCGTCATGGCCGCTCAACCCGGCCAGTACGTGTATGTCTCTTCGGATCTGATCGAGGTCACCGACCTGACCGAGCTGAACGGGAAGACGTTCGACGAGTACGAAGACTGTGTTAAGTCGGGCACGATGGCATTCGCCAACGGTACGTCGACGTTCACAGACACCAACGGGCATCAAGACACGCCCAATATTAACGTCGCTCAGGCGCTGACCGCCGCCGGACTTGCCGATCCGGCCAACCATTCGGTCCAGCACACCAAGATCTACAAATACACGGCGAATGGCGTTTCGAAGTACGCGTACATCACCGTAAACAGCACGACAGGTACAGACGATCCGCTCACGTTCGACACAGACAGCAAGTACGTGACGATCGGGCTGTCGCAGTAACCATTCTTTGCCTCGCGGTGCGTCCCGGACGTGCGGCGCATCCCCCGGTGCAGCGGTCGGTCACGCCGGCCTCTGCGCCATCGCTCATTCGTAGATAGCTGTTCGTTCTTCGACCTATGCGACGGTCCTACCCTACCCACTTTTGCTCATGAACATGAAATCCATGCCCCTTGCCCTCGCGGCAATCCTGAGTTTCGCGCTGTCCGGCTGCGGGCGCTCAGAAATAGACACCGTTAAGGCTACCGCCGTCCCGCAAGATGCAACACATACTTATGACACGGCGCTGTCGAACCGCGACTCATGTGAAAAAGATAGCTGGCGCACGTTCAAGGACGACACCAACAGGTCAGTCGTGGAATACCGCTGCGAACTGAAGAACGGCGCGGCTGTGCTTGCCGCGTTCCGCCAGCAGAAGATCGCCGATACGCAGCGTGATTTCCAGGGCTATCTCAGAGGTCTGGACCAGACCGCCGGAAGCATCCAGAATCCCGAAAAACTGGAGAGACAGCTTGCCCAGGCACAAAGTCATCTCGCACAGTTGCAGGCTGATGGCACGCCATCGGCGGATACACCGGAGGCGCTAAAACAGGGCCTCGTCAACCGTTCGAGCGAAATGGAAGTAGCTCAGTCCGCCGTCGAGCGGGCACAGCGCGAACTGGACGACGCGCGGAGCAACCAGACCGGCGTCCAGCAGGAACGCGCCCGTTTCGAGCGGCAGGAGCAAGAAGCCCTCGCGCAGATCGACAAGAGATACGGGGGCGTCACCGCGGCAAGCGAGGTGTTCCGATGGTACGTCCGCGACGCTGAAGTGGTGCCCGCATGGGTCGGTGTCGAGTTGACCAAAGAGGACGGCAGCATCGCGCGCCAGGACAGAGGGTGGCAGCAGACTCTATGGGACTTGCTCAACCATCGCGGAGACGATCACGTTCGTTCGGTGCTCAATGTGCCTGACAACACCGTCCTAGGTCAGTTGCCGTCAGCATCCTGATCGTCTTCGGCACGCGTCGCGGATCGCAGTCCGGAGACAGGCCGAACTCGGCTGAACCGGAATAACGTGCCGTGCAAGTAACGGCGGCATTATTTTTTTGGCCCTTTCGAGGGTGATCTGAAATGAAAAAGTTCGTGTCGGGAAGGTTCAATTAGATGTTTCCGCTGGCTTGCTGTGTGTTCATGACCCGCCGCTGGGTCGACTACCGCAATTCGTCGTGGGACCGGGTTCGGCCATGAGCGGCCGGTCGAGGTCGTCGTCCAGTTTGGCTGACCAAGGCCTCGTCCGCCCTCGCTCAATGGCCGTTCTTCGGTGAGCAGATCGCAGGTGGCATTGCCTCCACGCGGCCAGAAGCGGCCGCACAAGACGCAAGGAGAGTGACCATTTCCTGGCGGATGACCGGATGACCACCGGTCAGATTCGATTGACTCGGACGCTATGGACCGAGCCTTAGCCTGGCAACGCGAGGTGCACACGAGCTCCGGTATCCGCCTCGCCCTTCTACATGAGGTCGCAACTGGCTGATGTATTTTCAGTAGCCGCTGCGGCAATTAACCGTATCCATTGGCTTGACGACACAGCGCGGATTTGGTCGGACGCGTCGGCGTCCGATGCCTCTGTGAACTCACGTCTTGGCGGCGACCGGGAGTCGGAATGGGGCGCCGAGACGGTTGAAGGCGTTCATCGCAGCAATCGTTATCGTGAGGTCGACAAGTTCCTTTGGCGAGAACGCCGCCGAGGCCGCCGCATAGGCTTCATCTGAAGCATGCGTTTCGCTGACGAGAGTCACCTCTTCGGCCCAAGCCAAGGCGGCGCGCTCCTGAGCGGAGAACAGGTGCGGGACTTCGTCCCACACGGGCACCAGCGTCACCTTGTCGATGGACATGGTCTTTCTAAGATCGCGACTGTGCATATCGATGCAATGGGCACATCCGTTAATCTGTGAAACACGGAGGAACACGAGATGAATGAGTTCCTCGGGCAGGTTGGTGCTTTTGGTCACATAGTGATGGACACCGAAAAGCGCTTTTGCGCCGTCCGGGGCGATCTCGCTCCAGTTCAAGCGTGTCATCTTCGTCCTTTGCCGTTTGGCCATAAAATAACGTCTCTTGCGTCACGGGCGCGGGTTGGTTACTTCCCCTTCGCGCGTGACTCATGGCATAACGCGACTTTACTAGCCCGAGATCACGGACAACAGGCCCAAGAATTGGCGAAATGACTGAGCCAAAGACTATGCCCACGCTCGCAATTGAGATAGACCGTAATGCGGCGGCGTCCGTAGGCGAGCAGATCTACACGAGCCTCAGGCAAGCAATCATCGACGGTCGTCTTCAACCCGGAAGACGGTTACCCTCCGGCAGGGATCTCGCTGCGCAGCTCGGCGTCGCACGCGGAACGATCCTGGTGGCCTACGAGCGGCTGGCTTCCGAGAAGCTAGTGTTCGGCGCAGGCCCCGCCGGCACACGCGTCTGCGCGCAACTTCCTCCAGCGCCAATCGCGACCGAGATTCCGCTGGACGGGCCACTGGATGCCTTTACACGACCGTATTCGAGCGCGCCGCTACCGTTCCAGATGGGCGTGCCGGCTCACGATGCATTTCCCGCCAAGCTCTGGGCTCGAATGCGAGCGCGGGCAGTCCGTGCGGACGCCACTGGATACACGACCTACGCCGACCCTCGCGGCGAGCGCGACTTGCGCGCACAGATTGCCAGTCACCTGGCCATCAGCCGCCAGATTCAATGCCATCCCGATCAAGTTATTGTTACCAGCGGATACCGACAAGGACTGATGCTTACGCTCATCGCGCTCAGAGCTCACGGTCGCACCGCGTGGATCGAAGAACCGGGCTATCCGCTCGGAAGGAAAGCTCTGGAGCTGGCGGGGCTCACGGTTGCCCCTATCTCCGTCGATATGGAGGGGTTACGCGTCGAGGAAGGCATCGCTCGTGCTCCGCATGCACTGTTAGCACTGGTCACGCCCGGCCAACATGCGCCGCTGGGGGTCGCTCTCTCGCCGGTAAGAAGGCGGGCGCTGCTCGAATGGGCTGAAGCGAAAGATGCTTGGATCATCGAAGATGACTACCTGGGCGAACTACAGTTGGTCGGACGGGCGGCGCCCGCCCTGGCTGCGGGTGATGGTGCGCAACGCGTGATCCACATCGGCGCATTCAGTAAGACAATCAGCCCCGCGCTGGGCCTCGGCTTCGTCGTCGCGCCGCGCGCACTGGCCGAACGCGTTGTCGAAACAGTTTCAGTAATGGCACCTGCTCCGAATAGGACGACACAGCTGGCACTAACGGAGTTTCTCGCAGATGGACACTTCATGCGCCACCTCCGACACATGAAGAAGGTCTACGCTGAGCGCCGCCATCTCGCTGTTGAACTGCTCAGAAAGCGATTCACGGAGGTCGTGGAATCGGGATTGGGGTTGATTGTCAAGTTGCCTGATGGCGTCGATGACCTGGAAATCGTTCATTCCGCGCGCAAGCAAAATCTTGCACCGTCAGCGCTGTCTGCGTGGTACCTGCGGACAGAGCTCGCGAGGAACGGCCTACTTTTGAGCATAACGAATCTTCGGCCCGACAACATCCGTGCGGCGTGTGATGCGCTAGAAGATGTTGTTTCAGCACGCATATCGCAACATCGAGGCGTCGATGCAAGCCATCGTTTCTTTTGATCGGCTTGGAGTGACCGGTACGGACAGCTTCGCGGTCATCCGTCTGAGCATATCGACGGTCCACTTCGGGTCGTGAGTACGCACTGCCGACTGGCCGCTTCCAGGAAGCAGAATTCCACTGGCCGCTTTCCGGCGATGAATTTGAAGAGCGGGCTGACGCAGCCCGACCCGTTTCTGCCCCTCAGTTAGTTTCTTCGAATGTCGCCACGGCGCTCAAAAGCGGCCGCAGCAGGCCACCGGTGGAGAACAGGTTTTCAATCAGGCGTTTCGACTGGGTGAATGGCTCCAGCCAAAAATGGCATACAGCGGCTGTCGGAGCGGGAACGGTCGATGCTGGCCCTGTGGCCAAGGTCGGACAGGACGGCCCCTTATTTATAAACGGAGGTGCCATGGCGCAAATCACCAAGGATGAACCTGACGAGTCCGGAGACGCACCGCAATCAGGCGACGCGGGCCCGAAGGATGAACTCACCTCGGACGAGGCCGCGCAGCGAGCGCTCGATGAAGGCGATAACGAAAAAATCGACAGGGCTCTTGATGAGCTTGACGTTTCAACAACCAAGTCGGGCAAGGATCAGACTTCCAAACCGGACACGGAAGGGTCTAATTCATCGAGTAAAAATCTTGACGAGCAGAATGAGTGAAGGAGGCGGCAGCCGCTCACGGGCGAACGGCAGTGTAAGGCGGCGTCCCGATTTGCCGCGGGAGCAGGAGCGTGAGCCTGGTGCCAGCTGAGGCAGCATGAACACGGATGGATAACGCCTACAGCTGCTGGACAGCAGTCGCGTAGGACTTCGCCGCTTCCTTCAGTTGCCCCGCCGCGGCCTGTACGCGCGCCGGCAGCTCGCTGAGCGCGAGCAGGGTGTCCGCCCCGTCCAGCCGCCTGCGAAGCTCGACCACGAGATCCATGACGCTGGCGTCACCCACGCGCCGGCGGTTGCTCTGTCTGGAGCTCACCATGGAGCAGTCGACAAGGCGATCAACCTTGCGGAAGTAGGCTTGAGCCGCTATGCGATGCCTCGCATACAGCGAGGCAACATTTGACCTTGAAAGGCAGTCTTTAACGACCTCGGCATTCATGCCGAAATGAACCTGCAGCGCGTCGCCGGCATCCGCCCGGTGGAAACATGCCACCTGATCAAACAGCGTCTCGCCATCCCGGTCGATCAGGTCGATCCAGACCTCGCCATCTTCGAGGGTCTGGCCGGCGCGATGAATCACCCGCTCATCCTCGTTGGCGCAAGCGAGCATCCGGTGTCCGTCGACATCATCAACCGGCATCTCGAACACCTCTACCAGTTCCCCACTCACTGCGACCTGCATGACCAGTAACGCCATCTCTGCTCCGTATGATGTGAATGGCCGCGCGTGCGCTGCCGTGGAGAGCGTCAAGCCGGCCGTGCCGGCTTAGCCGCGACTGTCAACCCAGCCGCGCGCCCATGCTGTCGCGTGCCCCACAGCCTGTGTTTCGCTATCGAAATAGTCAAGCGCATCAAACTGGTAGGAGACGGCCTCGGCACTATGGGCGTCGCCCCTTGTGAGCAGCAGGTTTGCAGCAAACCAGCCGTCCGGTAACCGGTGAGCAGATGGGGAAACTGAATAACCGTTGTACTGGTGAATATGTTTATTATTTTGCATAAGCGATAACCGGCCGCACGGCATCAATGCCGTACAGGCGAAATAGATTGAAAATGAGGCGAGACGGATCGTGTCGGAAAGACAAATGCGCACGCGGAGCGCGGTGATCACATCGGAGCGCATGCTCCGCGAGGATACTAGTCAGGCAAACATGCAAAGGGCCGGCAGACCGGCCCTCGAAATACGTTACTGCGGGGAGATATTCGCCGCTTGCATGCCCTTCGGGCCGCGCTTTGTCTCGTAGCTCACCTTCTGGTTTTCTGCGAGGGTCTTGAAGCCGTCGCCCCGAATTTCCGAGAAGTGGGCGAACAGATCGTCGCCGCCAGCGTCCGGAGTAATGAAGCCAAAGCCTTTGCTATCGTTGAACCACTTGACAGTACCGGTATCCATGAGAATTCCCTGAAATAAAAAATAACAGCTCCGGTGCGGAGCGACAAAAAACTTCAAGGAAGAGGAGAGGACAGCGAATACCGCGCAGATGTGGCGGAAAATGGTGATCAGCAATCGAGCTTCTTGAATATTTCAGAAGTCACAATATAGCGCCGGAATAGGGCTGTCAATGCTTTTCGTCAGGAAGTTCTGTTCATCAGACGGCGCAAGTAACTAAACACATGTCAGGCAGTGGCAAGATTTCAGGGAATGTTGCGCAAATAGGATAGGGCCGCAGGGATGACAGCGCGACCCCATGTGCAAACGCAATAACCATACCGGCGGAAGTCTTCCGCCGCTTTCTGACCACACTGTGCGTGTGCCTGCGGCGTGGGGGGCTAACACAGGTAGGGCATCGCGCCTGGCCTCCCTCCTGCCTTTACCGGTTGTCGCGCGTGTATCCACCCGCCCGCCAGATCGCCCCTGCAACAAAACTCACAGCGGCCACGACTGCGAGGGCGGTAAACGGTTTTGCAGCCGTCGTCTCGCGAACCACGGTGGTCGCATCGGCGCCCAGCTGTTGCGCCTTGCCGGAGAGCTCCTTTGCCTTTCCTGTCAATTGTGCCGCCGGGTCGCCGACCAGCGCGCCTGCCGCGCCCTGAACCTTGCCGGCTACTTCCTGAACTGCGCCCTCTGCCTTTTCCATGTTCATTTAATGCTCCGTCATGAATTTAGTACTGTTTAACGATACAGGACGGCTTCGCAACTTGCGCTCCCTCGGCCCTTGACCTGCGCGGATGGTCAGGCATGTAATCGCGAAGCAGCGCAAAGCACACCCAGCCTGGAACTCATGGGGCGGGTGAGCGCGGGTCATTGCGCCTGGAAATCGACCAGCCGGCGCCAATATTCATCCTGTCGCCCTTCGGGACTGCCTTCCTGCTGCCACAGAACATAGGCCCGCTCGCGAAGATGCTGGTCGAGCGCGCGATGCCAGTACTCTTCCGTACGTCCATCAGGGCGCCCGTCTTCCTCCCATAGCAGGTAAGCGCGTTTCCGAACGGCCTGGTCCAGGCCGGCTTTCGTTTCCGAATTTTTCTCAAGGTCATCGCCATAGGGGGCCATCTGCCCGCCCCGGGCCGTGTGCATCCTGGCCGTCAGGGTGCCAAGCTCAGCATCCGGGACGAGCCGGCTGTGCGCCGCCGCTTCCAGCGCCTTGGCCTGATATGCGGCGTCGTCGGGAGCGTCACCCGACCCGTCCAGCGTAATCGGGTAGGTGTGCAGCACCGCGCCGCGGCTATCTGTCACGTCAACCAATCGCTCAGTCATGATTGCTTCCTGGTGTTGTCTGTCTGAATAAGGAGCCCCACAGATGACCAACCGGCTCGTTCAGCCTTGCACAGGCTAATACTGGGGTACGCTCCGCGTAGCACGCCATTGCACTGGCGCGGCTTTTGCTCACACATCTGTTCACCTATAGGCAGCATGGGCCTCTGCAGCTCACCGGACGAACGGCCAACAGGTATTGCGATGCAAACATCATGACCAGTTACATACAGAAGCCCGGAGAATTATCTGGCGAACAGTCCTTCCAGCTCCTCGTGGCCGGCGTCAGGGACTACGCAATTTTCATGCTGGATCCGGAAGGTTTCATCAAGACCTGGAATGCCGGGGCGCAACGCTTCAAGGGGTACGCTGCCAGCGAGATCATCGGCCAGCACTTTTCCGTGTTTTACCCTGAAAGTGAACGGATTGCCGGTCGGCCGGCCCTTGCGCTGCGAACGGCCCAGGACGAAGGAAAATTCGAGGACGAAGGCTGGCGGGTACGAAAGGACGGCAGCCAGTTCTGGGCAAGCGTGGTCATCGATCCGCTGCGCGACGATTCCGGCAAGCTCGTCGGGTTCGCCAAGATCACACGCGACATCACCGAGCGAAAGGCGGCCCAGGAAGCGTTGCGTGAAAGCGAGCAGCGCTTCAGCCTGCTGGTGCAGGGGGTGACCGACTACGCCATCTACATGCTTTCGCCGACCGGCGAGGTGACCAACTGGAATGCCGGCGCCGAGCGTATCAAGGGGTATTCGCGTGATGAAATTGTGGGAAAACATTTCTCCTGTTTCTACACAGAAGAAGACCGCGCCAGCGGTCTGCCTGCTCAGACGCTGGCCATAGCCCGTACGGACGGTCGGTGCGAGCGGGAAGGCTGGCGGGTACGCAAGGACGGCAGCCGTTTCTGGGCACATGCGGTCGTCGATGCCATCCGCGATGAAGCAGGCAGGCTCGTCGGGTTTGCGAAGGTGACACGAGACGTGACCGAGCGCAAAAAGGCGGCGGAGGCGCTGGAGCGCGCCAGTGCCGCGCTGTACCAGGCACAGAAGATGGAATCGCTGGGTCAGCTGACGGGCGGCGTCGCCCACGATTTCAACAACCTGCTGGCGGTCATGTCAAACGGCCTCGATGTGCTGTCGCTGCGGTTGCATGAACACGCCGATATCAGGATGCTGGAAACGATGCAGCGCGCGGTCGCCCGTGGTGCGACGCTGATACAGCAGCTGCTGTCATTCGCACGCCAGCAGCCGCTCAAGGCCGAAAAATGTAATGTGAACGCGGCGATCCGCGGCTTTGAAGCGGTGCTCCGGCGGGCCACCAACGGCGCAATCGGACTTGAGGTCAGGCAGGAACCCCACCCCCGGCCTGTCCTGCTCGACACAGCCCGGTTCGAGGCGGCGTTGCTTAACCTCGTCGTCAATGCGCGCGACGCCATGCCCGAAGGCGGAAAGATTGTCATCGGCGTGGAGAACGTCGAACTCGGCGATGGGATGGTGGGAGCGCTCGCGGCCGGTCCGTATGTCCGGGTGTCTGTCGCGGACACCGGCTCGGGAATGCCGCCCGAGGTTATAGCGCGCGCTTTCGAGCCATTCTTTACCACCCGGGAAGTGGGCAAGGGCAGCGGCCTTGGCCTGAGCCAGGTGTACGGTTTCATTGCGCAGTCTGGCGGCGACGTGCGGATCGACAGCGAACCCGGCCGGGGCACGGTCGTCAGCATGTACCTGCCGGTCGCGAAGGACGCATCAGGCGACGCTGACACGTTAGCGGGCCGGGCGTTGGATACGGTGCTGCTGGTCGAGGACGAGGCGGATCTGCTGGATGCGACGGCTGAGCTTTTCCGCAGCCTCGGTTACGAGGTGCTGACTGCCAGCAACGGGTCCGAGGCGATGAATGTGTTGAGCCGGCGCGACGACATCCGCGTCCTGTTCACCGATGTAGTGATGCCGCATGGGATCGATGGTATCCAGCTCGCGCGATCGACGCGCAGCCTTCGTCCGGACATCAGGATTGTGCTTGCCTCGGGCTATCCTCTTCCTGCCCTGAAGGCGCAGCACGGCAATCTCAGCGACTTTACGTTTATCCACAAGCCGTACCGGCTCGCCGATCTCGTCCGGGCGCTGGGCATGGCGACGTAGCGCCGCTCGCGGCCCGGGTCCCGACGAGGGGAGATAGCGACATTGCTGCCGTCTATGGCAACGCGCTGACATACGGAGGGTGAGCTGCCTGCATTGATAGAACTGCCGTCTTCGGAACGGGTAATCTCAATCGCGGTATTGGCTGGTGGTTACACTACTCTCAGACCGGGTGCAAGTATGGAAGGGCGGACCATGCCCGGCAAACCCCCTGGGCATTGGGCTCTTTCAAGGAATGACATGCGACTGGCTGATTTCATCCTGCGCGATATGGAGCGCATCCTGGTGCAATGGGAGGCGTTCGCCATGACATTGCTGCCCGCCGCAGCACACATGGATTCGCTCGCTTTGCGTGACCATGCCCGGGCGCTGCTTGAAGCTGTCGTGGCCGACCTCTCGACCCCGCAAACCCTCGAAGCGCAAGCGCAGAAAGCATGGGGGCGTGCCCCGCAACTGGCCGACGCGCCGCACACCGCGGCACACACGCACGCGATTCTGCGCGCGCAAAGCGGCTTCGATATCAACCAGCTGGCCGCCGAGTATCGCGCGCTGCGCGCCAGCGTGCTTGAATTGTGGATGGACGATTGCCTGCCTGAAGGCCCCCATGTCGGTGACATCATCCGCTTCAATGAAGCGATCGACCAGGCGATTGCCGAATCGATCCGTTCTTTCAGTGCGGAGATCGAGCGGGCACGTAACCTGTTCCTCGGCATGCTCGGACATGACATGCGCAGCCCTCTGCAGACCATCCAGGCGACGGCTTCGTATCTGTCCGCGATCAACGCCGGTGAAAGCGTGTCGGCGGCGGCAAACCGTCTGATCCGAACGGGTGCCCGGATGCAGGCGCTGCTCGACGATCTGTGCGATTTCAACCGGACCGAGCTGGGTCTGGGAATCAGCATCGTGCCAGCGGAGGTCGACCTTGCGGCGGTTTTTGCCGATGAGACGGACCAGCTGCGTGCCGCTTATCCCGACCGCCAGATCGTTCTGGAGGCGCCGGTGAGCCTGCGCGGTGTCTGGGACGGCCCACGCCTGCAGCAGCTGCTCGGCAACCTGGTCGTGAATGCGATCAGGTACGGCGCGCCTGACAGGCCGGTGCGGGTGGTGCTGACTGGCGACGAGACGGAAGTCCGGTTCGAGGTGATAAATTCCGGTGCTGCCATCGAGCCCGCGCTGCTTCAGAGGCTGTTTGACCCACTCCAGCGCGGCCCGGAGGCTGAAGCCAGGAAGGGCGCCAATCTCGGCCTCGGACTGTTTATTGCCCGCGAGATCGCTGCCGCGCACGGCGGCACGATTGACGTGCGGTCGGACGAACAGGAGACCGTCTTTACAGTAATACTACCCCGGCAGGCAGCTACACAAGGAGCGCTGTGATGAGCGCGACCAGCTCGCCATGTGGCCAGCCTTTCTGCACATAGCCGTCAAATTCGTGGCCGGCCGGAAGCCGCCGTACCTCGGCTTCGTCCAGTGCGGTGTGCGCGACGACGGCAATGCCAGCCGTACGCGGATCCTGCCGCAGCGCGCAGACCGCCTCGAAGTCATCGCACTGCGGCATCGAGATGTCCATCAGAATGACATGGGGCGCCCACTCGCGCGCCATATCAATCGCCTCCATTCCGCCGAACACGTCACGGGCCTCGAGCGCCTCAAGCGACAGGTAAGCCGCCAGCGCAAGGGCCGCATTGTGGTTGTCATCGACGACAACCACGCGTGGCCTGGCGCCATTGACGGGGACGCGGCGCGCAGTCCATGGGCGGGGTGCCCGGTGAAAAAGTTTTGAAAGGCGCATGACAGCATGCCAGGACTTCGTTACGCCTGGGTCGTCCGCACTGCGTGCCCGGCATTGCCGGATGTTCGGGCGATGCCCGAAGAGTCTACGACCAGACCTGCAGAGTATTAGCGGCAGTGCAAATCGAACACCCAACCTCGGCGTAAGGGTGAGTGACGGTATCTGCAGCCGGCGCAGCCGTTGGCGCCGGCTGTCGGGCATGTGGTCGTCAGTCAGTTGATCGCGCTGGTACCGCATGGGTGAGGGTCTTCAGGAAACGGACGCTGCCGGCTTATCTGCCGGCCGGCAAGTTTCGCCCGCGACGGACCCAGGGACGACAGGCCGTTCTCTCAGATAAGTTTTCACACATGTGAGAGCGCGAATACGTCACCCCCTTCCTTCAGCGTTGAGCCTGGCCGGTTTACCGGTGGGCTAGACAATTTGCTGTCGCGTAACCGGTCTCCATTTCCCGATTGATCATCGGTTGTCGCGCATCGATGCGGAAGCCCTCTCAATATGTGATAACGTCCCCTATCAGATATAGGCTGACGATTAGACAGGCAATCAAGGCGCTGACCGTAGTAACCCATGGCGGGAGCTCTGTCTCGGCGAGAAGTACGGGACGGGATCGTTTGAACCAAAGTCGTCGTCAGCCGGAATTGCCATCGAATCATCGAATCTGATCCGCTGCACACAACACTTGAAAATGAGCTGGCCCGTTCGACGAATCGTCGGTCGCCGCCTTACCGAATGGCGGTTCGTCGCTCGTCAGCAGGCGTTCGCCGATAGAGTGCCAGGGACCGTTCTTGGCCGGTTGGGTGAGGTCGCCAACGGCTGCTTAGTGGCACTCCAGTCAGCCAAATCTGGATTTGGCCGACTGACCGGTTTGAAGAAAGTTGTCTGACCGGAGTGGGTCGAGTTCCGCCGACCGCATCGGGCAGCGGTCGGGCCAGTTGCAGACGGTCGGCATGGTCTCCCGCGAGACATTCGGTCGACTCAATGACTTCGGAGAGCGGCCGGTCGATTGTCGCCGCCAAACAAAGACCGTGTGAGCACTAGCCGTCCTCCGTTGATGCGGATCAACGTCGCCGTACGGCTTGCTTTATCGCCGGTTCGCCAGTGGCCGATCAAGTCTCACCTCCCGGCTATTGGTGTTGTTGCTGACATTGGAATCCCCGTTGGCTGGGCAGGCTGGAAACCTCGCATAGGCCACGGCTGGTGGGCCTTTCTCAGATCGTGACAGGTCCAGCGACTCCGCCTCTCAAAGAGGGCGGACTAGCGAGACGTCCGGTTGGAAAATTTGCCAATTATGGCGGGCACCCAGCACAACCAACATCACGCCGCTGACCGATCTGATCGCGTCGGCGTACTCGGCAACGGTAACGCTTCGGCGCTCGACAGCGCCGAACAAGTGCCCTGGATGGGGCCGTCACGGCGGACGCACTCGTCAGCGCGAAGAGCAAGCTCACCGATGCCTGTCGGGCATCCAGCGATCAAGGATATACACAGCGGCACGGGAGAGAAATTACCCTCCGGCAACCACATGATGAAAGAGTGGCGCAGCCAGTGTGCTCTACCGGCGGCTTGGACCGCGCATCTGGTTGGTCGGAAGACAGTGCCGCCTCTACGGGCGGCATTTTTTTGCACATTTATGCTGCTCGCATTAAAACGACGCCAAATCCGTTAAAGATAACAGCCGTATAAGCCGTTATTTCAATCAACATTTAAACCGTTGACGTGAAGCGACGCTATCCCGCAGATGAAACCGGTCTGGAAAAAAGAACCAAAAGAATTGAAGTGGCAACTGCAAGGCCTTCCCTGCCTGCTAACCCGCCATCCGTCCTCTGGAGCATGGCAAGGATACGTTGGCGTCAGCCAGACCTCTATCCTTTATGGCCTTGACCTCATGTGCATTGCACCATACAAGGGTGACTGGGGCGCTCCCCTGTCGGAGTTCACGCGCGTTGGCGATTTCGAAATGCTTCGTCACGCAATCTCGCTCCCGGATTCTGATCCTGATACCGATGGATATTCCGGAAGACACAATGCTCCCGTGTTCGCAATGTTTAAGGTGCACGGGGGCTTGAGGTTTGCAGGAATGCCTTGGTCGGGACTGCAGCAGTGGCCAGATGAAGCGCCATGGTTCTTCGGATTTCACTGCCAGCATGAATACGACATCGTTCCCGAGATGTATGACGGTGACAACGATTCTGACCCAGCGGATGAACCCGATTCAATTCAGCGGCACATGGATCTGATGGGGAAGACGCTATACCGCTCATTCGAGTACGCGAAAGGACAGACAGAGAATCTCGCCGAACAAATCGCCGCGTACCACAACTGGATAAACGAAGAAGGTCTCCTTCCATCTCTGCGGAAGACAACATAATGTCCGGCACCTTCAATCGACGACCACCTATGCCATGGTTTGTACACGTTCGGGTATCACGGACAACATAGCGTCGAGGACCGGGATAGCCCTCATTTCTTCATGTGGCCCTTGATTTTGCGATGCCCTCCATTTACGCCGTTTAGCAATCAATCATCAAATTCAAGCTAATGATCGCCCCACAAGAACATGAATACTCGGTGATGGGCGGAGCCAATCGGGCAAACGTCGGTCGACTCTTGAGCTTGGCAGCGAGTGCTATCTCGGGGGCATTGGTGTTTGCGCTTCTGACCGCCGTCGATCTAGCAAAAAAGTTCGGGTGGAACGTCAATGCTCCGCCGACTTTGATGTCATTGCTGGGAGCCGGCGCAGTTTTCGGCTTCCTTTATTGGGTTTTGAACAAGTGGGCGTGGAAGTGGCCAGGCATCGGCGTGGCGCTGAAGGTTCCCGATATCTCCGGCACTTGGGACTGCGTCGGCAAGACGCTCGACGGCGACGGTTCCATTAAGTACGAATGGCAAGCCGAGGTCACTGTCGTCCAGTCGTGGGACAGGTTGCGCATCCGCCTAGCCACAAGGACGTCGGGGTCCAACAGCATCTCCGCCGCGCTTGCCCATGACAGCGTCGATGGATTCGTGCTGCTTTATCACTACCGCAACGATCCAAAGGCCGGCGCAGCCGGCCTGGCGTCGCACACGGGCTGCTCCGTTATGACCATCGCCAAGGACCTGACGTCGGCGACTGGCGACTACTTCAATGGCCGCGGCCGGATGACCTTCGGCACGATGGATTGGACGAAGAGGAATTAATGGCTTCCGATATCAACTCTCGCCTCTCACAACTTCGGGCACGCCGCAAAGGCGAACCCTCGGTGGTCAATCTTTTCGAGTCTGCATCCTCCTCCAACAGGTCCTTCGCCGCGGACGCTGCGGAAGTCGAGGACTGGGAAAGGCGCGGCAGTTCAAGCCAACGCTGGACGCGGTACGCCATTGGTGCCATGCAAGCTGTGGGGAAGAAGTACACGGAGGTCAGTGAACAGACTGGTGAGCGGGTAGCCAATCAGTTGCGAGACAGGTTCGCTAGAGCGGGCATCAATGCCGAATTCTGGCTGCAAGGTTCCGTGCCTCTGGACGTTCACATTAAGCGGGTCAGCGACGTGGATGTGCTGGCCATCACAAAGGACTTCTACACGTACAATACCGCGGGGGTGCATGCTGTGCGGGGCGGGTACACGAACCCTTCTCAACGGACTTCAAGTGGAGTCCTGAGCAGCCTTCGGCAGCAGGCCGAGTCGGATCTCGATGACGCCTTTCCAACGGCCAAGGTCGATAAAACTGGCGCTAAGGCGGTCAAGGTATCGGGTGGATCGCTCCAACGATCCGTCGACGTGGTGCCCGCTCACTGGTATGACACGAAGGAGTATCAGGCGAGCGGCCGACAGGCTCATCGAGCGGTCACGATCTACAACAAAAAGAATGGCGAGACGATCGACAACTTGCCATTCCTTCACATCGAACGCGTAGGCAGCCGATGCGACAATATCAACGGCGGCCTGCGCAAGGCAATCCGCCTTTGCAAGAGCGTCAAGGCTGACTCCGACCGCGACATCCAACTCTCCAGCTACGACATTGCCGCCATTATGTATCACGCGGACATGAGCGCGTTGCGCTTGGGCCAGTATAGCGACCTGGCAGTCCTCGCGGAGACGCAGCGTCATCTCGACGCCGTTTATCGCGATCCGGTCGCCGCCGGCAGACTACAGGTTCCCGATGGAAGCCGCGTAATCTTCGACACCGCTGAGAAGCGCGACTGGCTGCTTCAGATTTCCATCGAGATGGATGAGCTTCTGAAAAGCGTCTATCAGGAGAACTTCCCCAGTCTGCTCATGTCAGGCTTGTCGCAAGGCACGCAGCGGGACCTAGTCAAGGCGTTACACGTGTAGCCAGTGCAACCGGCCTTCGGGCTGACAAGCATCAAGTCGATTTGCTATTACGCAAACAAGATTAAATCATTACTATAAAAGGTCCTAAATGCTGAGCCATGATGAAATGGTGCGCGAAATTGTTCAGTTATTGCAAAACGCAGCAGAAAAAAGGCGGACAGTCAGCTTTAAATTGCTATACGAGACTGCTGAGCTTCCCAAAGAAGCCACTCCCATGGAACGAGGCGAATGCCATCGTGCGCTGGAAGCCGCTGCCAATGAAATTGGCGACTTCCGGACGGCAAATTACACGAGTTTAATGGCGAAAAAAGACACAGGCCTTCCTGGGGATGGTTTTTTCGACACATATCGCCTGCATCGATTGGCTGAATATAAATCGCTTGTCGGAGACGTTGATCCTCGTGACTTGTCCGAGCGTCAAAAGAAAATATTGACCGATAAAGAGCGAGAGCGCGTATATCGGATGTACGGCCTTTAATTTCATTGCTCGGGATCAATAAGTCGACCTTCCACCATCTGCTTGGAAGGTTCACAGAGACCACCTGCTATGCGAGTTCAACCAAATCGCCTGCACCGACGGCGCGATCACAACACCGCATGAGCTGCGCGTCAGCTGGCACCGGTCACCGAATCGAAAAGATCGGTCGAGGCTGAACTGGATTGACTGCACTGCAACTCTTAGGAGGTCTGCATGGAGCACCTGTTGTTGCTGTTTAAATTGCCCCTCAAGGGAATATGGAGCGTGCTTCGATGGTTCGGCAGAGCGCTCGGAGCGGTGACCATCCAACCTGTGTTGGAACAAGCGCATCGCTATCACCTAGATCTTCGTAAATGGCAGCGACGGTGGACAGAATTGACTCGTGGCGTGGACACTCAATTGCTGGTTGCCTCCCCTTACACCCGCGATTACCGCGATGCATCGTACTTGCTGGTCCGAAATTCGAGCGATTCGGCAATTGACGAACTACTACTCTGCGCGGAGGCCCGAAACGGTAACCTGAAGTTTCAGGAATTCATTCACCTCTTTCGACTCGAGCCTGGAGACGTATTCAAGGTGACTCTTCCCGGGTTTCCCCTCGAGACTCTCTGGACTGACGAGGACGGCATATTTGCAAGTTACGAGTCCACGGAAGTCTTTCCGATACGCTTAGCCCGCGAGGGAAACGTCGAGGAGTTCAAACCAGCGGCGGTCCGTTCTTCTCCAACGCATGTTGACGCGCTCAATCCGGATTGGCAGCGGTGGGGCGGGAATCTGTACAACACCCGCGTTCTTGAACATGAAAAGCAAGATTTGAACATTCACTTGGCCTATCGCTTCTGCGGTCAATATGGTTTCCTGGGCTTCAATGTGAAGATGTTGCTGCAGCAAGTGCTGTCTCGTCGGCGCTATTGGAACTTGCCGGGAGTGCTGTTATATGCGCTGATGACAAGCCGCTGGATGTTGTCCCTAGCGATATGGACGCCGTTGGTGCTCCGAATAAAGCGACTGAAGTTTGTCCTCAATGAAGATATGCGCCGTGCGACCGAATATGTTCTGTTCCGCGGCGAAGGTGCCCGTCCTATTCGCGTCTCCCGAAAGATCGACGCATAATCACCCACAACTGCCGATGTTTGACCAATCGCTCCGACCGGGCTCGTCACCCAGGAAACTGTTTTGATCCGACAACTCGATCTAAGTGGCAAGGAACTTCTGATATTTTTCGGCGAGCAATGCGAACTCGCCCCATCCCAAACCTGAGACCGCCAATCCGACACCATTCGATGTGACTCTTCCCCAGAAGAGCACGATCCGGTCTGCTGATTCGTCGTTGATGCCTTTATCTTCCTGCTCACCCGCTGCTACCTTGATAGTGAAATCCGCGACATCGGGATGAGCCCGCAACCTTGTCATGCGGATGTTGGTCGGCTTCGGGTGAATCCCGGCATTCCAAGAACGCAGGATGGTTCCGTAATAAAGGCGAGGAATATCGCATTCTTCCGTAACTGTCGCGATATCGATCAGGATGTCGGTTAGTTTCCGAGCAACATCGGTACCGGGAAGCACAAAGTACTTGTAGAGGTTGAGATCGAAGCGTCGGCACAGCCCCGCGATTGTCGTGATCCTGCTCGGAAGTGCGAACGTTTCGCCCCGATGCCTTCCGATGGGAACTTCCGCAACTGGCCCATCTTCATCTTCGACAGCACTTTGCCCATACGGCTCGGCGTCCCCATCCGGTTTATGCGGTCTGTCTTTCATAAAGGAATTGACAATCGCGAGCTGGTCACTCGCGATAGCCCGCTTGGCATCCTCTTCCGTCAAATATCTTTTCCCGTCCGCGAGCGGCGTGCGAAGTGAGCAAGGAATCGCCCGGTAGGTCAAGCGGTGCATGAAGCAGCACGAGCGACCATTCGAAAAGCGATCCTTGTCTTTCGGCGAACGGGAGATCGGTGTGAAACATTCAGGGCAATAGAGTCTATCCTCCATGTCCGCTGTATATTCCGAGGGAAGCACCATGTCGGCACTCGAGGGCCGCACGCGGTTCGCAGCGTCAAAGCTCCAATTAGGAGCGTGCAAGGCGTGATTAATTCTGTTGCTGGAAGCCACTCCCTCTCCCATCGAGCTGCGCGTTGATTCAGGCGAATTTAGCGTAGATCTACAACGACTAGCGCATTCGTAGCGAAATTCAAATCACATGCTCAGGAAACGCGTGTGAGCTTTGGTGCGCTGACGACACCCGAAGACGTGCGCGTCTTGATGAGATAGTCGCGCAGTTGCTGTTTGTCGGCGTCAGAGAGGTGGTCTTCGAAGGACTCTTTTGCGACTCCCGCCGATTTGAGCAGATCCAGAAGCGCTTGAGGCGTCACATCCAGACTGATAGCAAAGTTCTCTACAGTTCGGTTCGTCATGCGAATGTCCATTTTTAATTCGTTGTTTCGGATATAGCAGCCTGCCCGCAAGTTCAAGAGCATCGCTTGTATCCGTTTGATTCTATCAGCCAAGGCCCCGACCGCCATTTCTAGCCGACGTGACTTATGCAATACACATATTTTCTCAGCTCGTCGCGTTTTGTTAGCAGTCGTATGACTGGAGAGTGCCCGGCATGAACGCTGCCAATCCTCACTGGCTGGCTAATCGGCGTTCAAGCCGGCACATGGTTGCGATCACAAATATGAAGACCGCTTCACCACCACCTTCCACCTCACCTCCGTGCGACGCCGCTGGCGTGATCGCCCAGAGCGCTCAATCTCCGTTGCCTCCGAAGCACCAGCAGCCTCAATCCAACCGTGACGTACCAAATGTGCGCCCATGCCACGGCAGATCATCCATCTCCTGCCCAGGCTGCGCCAGATATCGAATGATCGTTCTGACCGCTTCACGCCCCCTCGTATCGCTACGGTCGATCCTGCCTACACCGACATCCAGTCCGCGAGCGATGAGACGATCCTTCTCTCCATTGCTGCTCCAGTACGCACCCAATCCACGGGTGGCGACCCTCTCCCAATACTCCCCGATGCGCTGTGCGATGTGAATGTCTGCTCGATGATTGCCTGAGTAAAAAATGAGCAAATGGATGTGCAGACCGGACGTTGCTCCTTCTTCTATCTTCCAGATGTAAGCGTTGATACCTCCCAGCAATTCGTTGCATTCGATATTTCTGAGAAGCCTATTGCGATGACGACGCAAATCGACAATCGTTACATCCTCACGATACTCGGGCTTGTAGTTGAGAGTCAGGAATAGAATCAGGTATCTGGATCGTCTCTCGTACGCTCGCTTCTCCAGCTCGATACCTCGACCTTCAAGTCGGTTTGTTTTGTGCTCGCCATTCATGCCGAATCTCCGGTTGTAGTTCAGCTTATAGGCTATGGCGATATGAATTTATCGTTTTCGCGTAGGCGTTGTGCCTACGCCATCTTCATTTTCATTTTTGATTACGATGTCCAGCAATCGCTTTCCCTGTCAATCAGCGACTGATTATCAATTAACTTACCTCTTATACTTATCTTATTAAATATTCTTATACCTCTTCTATTTAATTTCATAAGAAGCAACGACGACGACAATGGTTAAGCAGATTTTTCTCCGAAAGACCTGCAGCGAATGCTCAGCAATGGGCCAACGTTTAGTTATTTTTCATATGGGCATTTATTCTGCTGCTGTGGCATAAATTGAGTCGGAAAGGGGATTCCTTTCCGATCATAGCCTGTGCTGCCGCGAGGTCACGCGACATCGCGCACTTCGATGCGCTCGATGATCCAATCCTGAATTTCCGGCTCGACCTAGGCGACACAGTCTCCACCCAGTGGAGCGACCTTCGCGAAAGCACCTCGGGCAATGCGCTTGTACATGGTGAATCCGCGCCGGCTCGCAGCGCAGCTGTCCTGGGTCAGGCTGGCATGGCGGCTCCTGCCAAGTCGACTCAGGCCATCGGGGACAACGATGATTTTTACTGGACGCTCGCATCCCTCGTGCGCGACGATGCGCCTTCCGATGGCTGCGATCAGAGCTGCATCCATGGTTACTTCCCGCTCAAATGCCACAAAGCCACTAGCTGCATGGGCCATGCACGAAGTTTCCGCGATGTATTTCCAATGTATTTCCGACACATTTCCTGCATAGAATCCGATGTATTTTTGGCAGATTTCCTGATACATTCGCTAATGTATTTCCGCTCAAAATACACAAGCCGATCCATTGATTTAAGAAATCAATATTCAATGACGATAACAATCTACAATGATTCGAGGCGCGCGCCACTCCGCCGCGAACTTCCCGACTGGACGCTCGATGACAGAACGGTGGCTTGGCTTTGGATGGTCCTAAGGGATATCGACCGCGAACAACGGTTAGGACTGAAGGGACTCGATGACGACAAATTCGGCACGCAAGCCATGTATCAAGACATGGCCGCCATCGTACGTCGATGTGGGCTCGCGAATACTCTGAACGACCAGAAAACGACCCAACTCCTGAGTGCAGACGACCTCCAGTGGATCGAGAAAGGCGGTAGACAGGTTAATTGGCTAATACGTGAGATCGATAAAAAATACAAAACACCTCGCTCCCAATGTCCACCGGGACTGAAGGAGAGAGAAACGGTTGTCGCGCTTATTGACTCATGGAATATTCCAATCACGAGCAAGCAACGGCAACTGGCGCGCTTAAAATCGGACTGGAATCACCACCTTGAACTAGACAGGCATTACACCTGGTTCAAGAACGGGAAAGAAAAGCAAAAATGCGAGGCAGCATGGGACTGGTATCAAAAAGAGCATGGTCGCTCACTGCGCGCAATTGCAAGGTTTTCCAAGCTTGAGGATATTTTATTTTTTCTCGACACTCAGGAATTCAGCCTTGAAGAAAGGCAGTTTCATATCGAGAAAATCAAGCAGGGATTAAAGCGACAACAGGCAAGAGCCAACCTTAAGGATAAGAAGCAAAGCAATTTTGCCTTATCTGAAGAGGTTCGCGCCCAACTGGAGGGCTTGGTTGCACAGTATGGCATGACAAGACGACAGATAATCGAGCGATTAATCCGGAATGCCGCCATCAATGGACTGGATGGAGAGAGCGCACCGGACACGCCAACCTGAGCGAAATTATTCGGTCGGTAGGACGCCCTACTCTTTGCCGCCATTGCGCAAGTGCTTCACCGCCTCAACCGGCCAAAGCACCCGGCGGTTTGCCAGTTTGGTCGGCCGAACGCCGTGGTAGCTTCCCTCGCTGGAATACCGCTTGCGAATTGACTGAGGATCGACGGCCATCACCGCCGCGAACTCCTCCGTCGACAGGAAGTCACGATTCTCAGGAATCGGCATCGGTACGCGCGCCGCCGACTTGCGGGGGCTGGCCGGAACCTCCGGTACGGGGGGTGCAGGCAATGCAACCGGCGTTGCCTCACCTAGCACCGCCCGCATCGCGTCGACTATCGCCATCGACTGCGCCGCATATTCGACAACCTGAGACGGGATGAAGTCGACCTGCCCGGATGCCGGTTTTCCGACAATGACATCGATGAACAGCGGCAACCATTCCGTATCAATTTGTTCGCGCTCGAACCAGTCGATGAACTGGTGCGGCGTCATCCTCGCTGGCGTAGTCCCGCCGTTTTCCTCCTGCTCACTGGCCCACTCATGCCATTCGCGCATGATCAGACGCGCGCAGTGGAAGCGGCGATGACCGCCGTTAGGGAGCGTCTCGCCATCAAGCCCCACCCCGCCGTCCGGCATCTCTTCGCAACCCTCCGGCGGAAGAACGCCCGACATCATGAGCGCGCCTTCGACCGGCGTCCACGTCGCCCGGCCAAGACACTCTTTCAATGTGACATGGAGCCGCATTGCGGCAGCAATGCGCTCGCGTTGTGAGTAAAGATCGCTCATAGCCACGTTGCGGCTCTTCCTTAGGTAGAGATCCTGTAAGCGTTCCGAACGGCAATCTAGGGCCGTTCCGATGTATCGTAAGCCACACCCATTCGCCGCGCACCCATTCCGGTGGTCAATCGAACCTGTTGATTTACATAGAATGAGTAAGACGAAATCCGGTTACACTACGGTTACACAACCCTAGAAAAGAGAAAAGGGTTACAGGCAAATTACCTGTAACCCTTTGATTTTATTGGTGGAGCGGAGGAGGATCGAACTCCCGACCTTCGCATTGCGAACGCGACGCTCTCCCAGCTGAGCTACCGCCCCAACAGTCGATCATCATACACACGCATTTCCGCGCTTGGCAATAGGGGTTACGTCACCCCGACGCGTTATTTTGACGGCGCGCCGGCCAGCACCCATTCGACCACCGACCGGACGTCGGCGTCGCTCATGCGCGGATGCGCGGGCATCGGAATCGCGCCCCAGACGCCCGAGCCGCCGTCCTTCACCTTCTTCGACAGCTTCGCGACCGCCTGCGGATCGGACTTGTAGCGCGCGGCGATATCCTTGAACGACGGGCCGACGAGCTTGCGGTCGACCGCGTGGCAGCCCATGCACGCGTTGCTGCGGGCAACCTTCAGGCCGTCGCCGACGTCCGCGTGCGCGGCGCCCAGCGTGCCGGCCACGAGCGCCGCAGCCGCCGCGCCCTGCGCGATCCATCGTTTGATCTGCTTCATCTGCCTGCCCGTCATTGCGCCTTCGCCTTCGGATTGCCCGGATGCACGCTCGACGAATTCGAGATCGGCGCGGGCGGCTGCAGCGGTGCGGACTGCACCGACGCATCGGGCACCGCGCCCACCGTCGCGCTGTCCGCCGGGGCGGCAGCCGCCTGCGCGCCGGATGCGCCGCTCGCGGGCGACGCGTCCTGCAGCGCCTGCGCGTCCTGCGGCTTCACGTACTGGAACACCTTCACGACCTTCTCGACGCCCGGCACCTGGCTCGCGGCTTCCGCGCCGCGATTGCCTTCGTCCACCGTGACGAGCCCCATCAGGTAAAGATTGCCGCGTTCGCTGACGACCTTGTAGTAGTTCGCCGAGATGCCTTTCGTCGCGATCAGCTCCGACTTCACGCGCCCTTCGAGGTATGAGTCGTTCGCGCGCGACGACAGCGACGACGCCGGCCCGACCGACAGCTCGTTGACGATCGCGCTCACGTTGTTGATGCCGCGCACGATTTCCTCGGCGCGCTGCTTCGATGCGTCGTTCGGCACTTCACCCGTCAGCAGCACGCGGCGGTTGAACACCGTGACGTTCACGTGCGACTGGTCCGGCAGCCCGTTGTTGATCTGCGTGAGCGACTTGACCTGGATCTCGCGATCCTCGGTCTGCGCGCCGAGCGTGCGGCGATCGGTCGCGATCAGCGCGCCGCCGCCGGCCGCCGCACCCAGCACGCCGAGCACGCAGCCCTGCAGCGACATCGCGAGGCCCGCCGTCAGCGCGGCGAGCAACGTGGTTCTGACGAGCGTCTGTTTGACGCGGCTTTGATTCATCGACGGCTCTCCTTCGTTCAATCCTCACCCAGCAGCATCGCGTCGATGCCGTCGCACAGGCAGTGGATGGTCAGCAGATGGACTTCGTGGATGCGCGCCGCGCGAACGGCGGGCACGCTGATCGGAATATCGGTATCGGACAGCGCGGCCGCGACCGTGTGGTCGTTGCCGCCCGTCAATGCGACGACGGTCATCTCGCGCTCGTGCGCCTCGTCGATCGCCGCGAGCACGCGCGGCGATGCGCCGAGCGCGTCGAGCACCAGCAGGATGTCGCCCGTCTGGCCCAGCACGCGCACCTGCTGCGCGAACAACTGCTCGGCCGCCGCCGCGCCCGCGAGGCCGGCCTGCGATGCGTCGGTGGCCAGCGCGATCGCGGGCAGGCCCGGACGCTCGCGCTCGAAACCGCCGACGAGCGACGCGGCGAGGTACTGCGCGGCGGCGGCCGACGGGCCGTCACCGCACGCGACGATCTTGTTGCCGTTCGCCAGTGCGGC
>Ga0182007_10000162_pt1 | contig 46148 bp, 32 predicted proteins | sample Sormic07211113_1_FD_123023 | JGI IMG/M metagenome (GOLD analysis project Ga0182007, IMG submission 123023) | Rhizosphere microbial communities from Sorghum bicolor, Mead, Nebraska, USA - 072115-113_1 MetaG | ecosystem: Host-associated > Plants > Roots > Rhizosphere | place: USA: Nebraska...
GAGGTCGCGCTGACGCTCAAGCTGTCGCCACCGAACATGCCTGCAAACGTGGCGCCGGCATTGCTGACGGTGGCCGTATCCGTGGCGTCATACGTCTTGCCGGCGGCCGCGATACCGGTCACGCCCGTGATGGTCGCCTTGGCGATATCGCCCGTGCCGATGGCCGTATTACTGGTCAGGGTGTAATTGCCCGCATCCGCGCCACCGAGCACGATGCCGCTGACGTTGACCGTTTTACCGGCGGCGGCGTTCTTGTCGCTGAACGTGGCCTTGGTGGCAGTAAACGTCAGGCTGTCGCCGCCGAACATGCCGCTGTAGGTAGCGCCGGCGTTCAAGATGGCAGCGTCCGTGCCGTCATAGGTCTTGCCGGCGGCCGTGATGCCGCTGACGCCGGCAATTTGCGCCTGCATGATGCTGCCCGTACCGGTGCCGGTGGTGGCCGTCAGGTTGTAGTTGCCGGCGTCCGTGCCGCCCAGGGTCATGCCGCTGGCATTGACAGCCTTGCCGCTGCCGGCATTCTTGTCGATGAAGTTGGCCGAGGTCGCACTGACGCTCAAGCTGTCGCCACCGAACATGCCGGAAAACGTGGCGCCGGCATTGCTGACGGTGGCCGTATCCGTGGCGTCATACGTCTTGCCGGCGGCCGCGATACCGGTCACGCCGGTGATCACCGCCTGCGTGATGGTGCCCGTGCCGGTGCCGGTGGTGGCCGTCAGATTGTAGTTGCCGGCGTCCATGCCGCCCAGGGTCATGCCGCTGGCATTGACAGCCTTGCCGCTGCCGGCATTCTTGTCGATGAAGTTGGCAGAGGTCGCGCTGACGCTCAAGCTGTCGCCACCGAACATGCCTGCAAACGTGGCGCCGGCATTGCTGACGGTGGCCGTATCCGTGGCGTCATATACCTTGCTGCCAGCGACGATGTTACTGACCCCACCGATATTGGCTTTGCTGATATCGGCCGTCACGGAGGTATCGGCCAGCGTGTAGTTGGACGCCAGGCCGCCACCGCCGCCATTGCCCAGGGTGGTGTGGACGATGACTGTCTTGCCATTGCCGGCGTTCTTGTCGGCAAACGCGGCGGTAGGGCCTGCCGCCAGCGCTTCACCGCTAACCAAGCCCGTAATGCTGCCCTTGTTGATGGCGGCCGTCGCGTTGCCATCGTACTCTTTGTTGTCCACCGCCAGGTTAGTCCAGGTCAGCGTCTTGGTCGCGATGGTACCGGTAACGCTGGTCGGCGCATCGAGCGCGTAGTTGCTGGCCAGGCCAGTGCCATCGGCGAGCGCACCGACCGTCACCGTCACCGCCTTGCCGGCGCCAGCGTTCTTGTCGGCATACGCACCGGCCGATGTCCCCAGGCTCAACGTTTCGCCGCCAATCAGGCCAGTCAAGGTACCTCCGGTCAGGGCGGCGGCAGTGCCGCCGTCATACTGCCGGGTGGTGGCGGCCAGGCCCGACAAGGTCAACGCTTTCGGCGTGATGTTTCCGGTGACGCCAGTCAGCGGCCCCAGCGCATAATTGGCGCTGGCGCTGCCGCTCAAGCCACCGCTGGCGCTGACGGCGAGGTTATTGCCGACGTTCTTGCTGGCGTAAGCGCCGATCATGGAGGCGGCGTTGAAAATGACGTTACCCTGGTCGGCGGCGAGCACGCCGCTGATGCTGCCGCCAGCAAACACGGCGCTGGTGGTGCCGTCATAGACTTTGCTGCCAGCGCTGACGCCACTCAGGCTGAGCTGGCGCGGCGTGATGACCAGACCGCCGTCGATATACGTGACCGCATAGCCTGATTGCGTGCTTGAATACTGGCCGCTGGCGCTCACCACATAGGTACCGGCATTGACCGCGCCACCGGACGAACCGGCATACGTCGTAGTACCGAACAGCAAGCTGCTGTCCACCACATTCGAATACGTGACACTGTTGGTGCCGCTACCGACCGCGAGGCCGTCATACACCTTGGTATCCTTTGATACCGTGATCACCAGCGGCTTCATGAACGAGCGCAGCAACGGCACGCTCTGGCCATCGTAGACCGCCCACATATTGCTCAGCTCCCAGGCCGGATTGACCGAGCCGTTGGCCCCCGTCGCGCTGTTGTAGTTGGCCAGCGTTTTCAGGTCGCCCGACGTCATGCCGGTGCCGCCCATGCTGGTCGACTGGCCGCTGGCTGTCGTATCCCAGTAACTGCCGGTGACGCTGCCGTTGCCGGTGGCGACCAGGCCGCCACCGGCTGAGCCGGTGCTCACCGCGCCGTTCGCATAACTGGTGGCGATGCTGCCGGTATTGGTGCCGGCCAGGCCGCCCATGGTGTTGTTGCCGCCGACCGAGCCGCTGGCATAGCTATCCTTGATGGCGCCCGAGTTATTGCCGACCAGGCCGCCGCCGCTGCTGTCGCCGACCACGGCGCTGGTGGCGAAACTGCCGCTGACCGTGCCTTGATTGGTGCCCGCCAGCGCGCCGACATTGACCGAACCGGTGACCGCGCCGCCCGACAGACCCACGTTGGCGACCGTGCCGGTGGCGCCGATGACACCAAACAAACCGATGTTGGTGACGCCGGATTTGGCGATGTTCAAGCTTGAAATGATGCGTCCGGCGCCATTCAGGCTGCCGATGAACGGCAGCGCGCTGGTGCCGACCGGAATGAAGCCGCCCGTGCCCCAGACATCGCCGCCGCTGGTGGCTGCCGCGCTGAAGCTGTTGCCGATACGGTAAGTACCAGCCACGTTCAGTGCCATCAATTGCAACTGGTGCACCGAATTGATGATGCCGGAATATTCGGCGCTGAGCATCGGCCGCGTGCCGCCGCTGCCGTTGACCGTACCGTCGGCGCCGATCGCGACCCAGTTGTTGCCGGTCGCGCCAGTCGACGAGGTGAAACTGAAAGAGGTGAAACTTGCCGGTATCAGCATCGCCGCGGCGCTCAAGCCTGTGATGCCGGTCAGCAGGGTGCCGGTGCCTTGCGCGTAGCCGACGCCGGGTAGCACCCCATTGGCGGTGGTATTGTAGTAGCCATTGGTCAAAGTGCCAGCGCTATTGTCGCCCACCACGCCACCGCTGCGATTGTAGGTGGTGTCGCCGACGGTGACGGTGCCGGTGGAATAGACATTGTTGATCGTGGCGGTGTTCGAACCTGTGACGCCACCCGTGGTCCGGTAGCCGCTGACGTTGCCGGTGGCATAACTGTTGCTAATGCTGCCGCTGATCAATCTGTTGGTCCCCACCAAGCCGCCGACGATGCTGCCCGTGCCGGTATTGATACCGACATTGCCAGTGGCGTAGCTGTTGCTGATGGCGCCGGTGTTATTGCCCACCAGACCACCCGCCGAGCCGCTGCCAAGCACCGCGCCGGTGGCGAAACTGGCGGTGATGGTGCTCTTGGGGCCGGTATCGCCGACCAGGCCACCGACTGAAGCGTTGCCATTGATCGCGCCGGTGGCAAAACTGTTGGCGATGCGGCCCAGATTGTTGCGCACCAGCCCGCCCATGCCGCCCAGCCCCGTGCCCGTCGTGGCGGCGCCAGTTGTCGCATTGATTCCGCTTATTGTCATGCTGCTCGAACTGTTCTGGACGACGGCGTCAAGTTGATTCCGGTAGACCAGCCCGCCGCCGCCATAACCGGAGCCAGCGATGACTTTATACGTGCCGCTGCTGGTACTGTTATTGATGGTGCCATAGTTCCGCCCGACCATGCCGCCTCCCATGATGCCGTAGCGGGTGGTCATCGCGCCTGACACGTTGACATTGTCGATCAGGCCCCTGTTGCGTCCCGCCAGCATGCCGGCGCCAAAACCGCCGTAAGAGACATCTTGCATGTTGAACGAGGCGCCAAGCAGGTTGACGTTGCGCACCACGCCAACCGTGCCGACTTCGCCAAACAAGCCGCCCAGCTGAGCGGTGCGGACCATGGTCAGGCCGCTGATTTCATGCCCCAGGCCTTCGAAGTTGCCGCTGAAAGCGCTCGTCGCGTTGCCCACCGGCGCGAAGCCCTGATTGCTGTTCCAGCCGGCGCTCGAACTTGCATCGATATTGCCGCCCAGCGCGTAATTGCGCGTCAGATTACCGCGCATGCCTTGCAAGTCCAGGCCGCTGGTGCTGGCCATGTCGCCGAGGCTGTTGATGACCGTATAAGCGATCGCCGTGCCATCGCTGCCCAATTTGGTGCTGAAACTGTTGCCGCTCGGCAGGTCGATGGCGGCCTTGACATTGTAGACGCTGTTATTGCCAGCAGCCACCGCTTGCTGGCCGTATTCCAGCGCCAGGGTGGCCGTGCCGGTACCGCGCATGGCGGCGTTGACATTGATGCTGTTTTGCGCCGTCAGCGTCAGCTTGTTGGCCGACCAGCTGACGACATCGTTGACATTGATGTCGCCGGCCGTGCCGCCGCTGCCCTGGGTACTCCATATCTGCACATCGGCCGCTTTCAGGCTGTTGGTCAACGTCGTACCGCTGATGTTGCCGCCGCTGGCCGCGATGGTGAAATCGACCGGATCGATCAGCCAGGTGCCCGACAAGCCATTGGCCGCCTTGGCTGTCACGTTGATGCCGTCGGCGATATTCACGTGCGCCGCCGAGGTGTCGATGAAGCCGCCCTTGCCGCTGACGGGCGCGCTGGCGTCCAGCGTGCCGGCCGCGTTCACCGTGCCGCTTTGCATGTCGCCCAACAACTTGATCGTGCCGCCGCGCGTGTCGATCGTGTGCGCCTCGATGACGCCCGTGTTGTTGACCACGGTTTTCAGCAAGTCGCCGGCCGCCTGCGCCGTCAAGACCACGCTGCCGCCGTCCGCCCGGATCAGGCCGCCGTTATTCACCAGTGCGCCCACGGCGCCCTGGTCCACCGCCACGTTCAGCAAGCCGTCGCCGGCCACGTCCAGCGTGATGGCGCGGCCCGCCGCCAGCGCTACCGAACCCAGGCGCGCCTGGATCGTGCCCTCGTTCGACACGTTGGCGCCCAGCAAGGCCACATAGCCGCCCGGCGCGCTGATCGAACCCTGGTTCAGCACCTTGCCGCTACCGTTGCCGCTAAATTTGTAATTGCCGGCCATGAGGTCGGCGTTGTTGATATCGAGCGTGGACGCCACCAGGCCCGCCGTGTTCACGGACGCGCCCTGGCCGAACAGCACGCCGTTCGGGTTGACGATGAACACCTTGCCGTTGGCCGACAGATTGCCCAGGATGGTCGTGCCGTCGCTGCCCAGCACGCGGTTCAGGGCCACCGCATTGCTGTTGGGTTGCTGGAACTGCACCGACTCGCCCTTGCCGATATTAAAACTGGCCCAGTTGATGACGGCGTTCTGGCTGCCCTGCTGGATCACCGTGGCACCAGGCGCGCCGTTGATCGCCGCCTGCCCCGCCACCACCGTGCCCCCCGTGGGCCCGGCCAGCGCAAGACTGCCGTAGCCCATCATCAGCGCCGCCGCCATGCTGGTCAAGGCAAAATGCGCCCCGCCCCCGCTGCTGCCAGGCATTGAGCGCTTGCCGGCGGATTTGACGTTTTCGGAAACGGCGGCGTAGGCGCCGGTGGCCGGGTTCCAGATGGAGCGGTAGATGCGGTTCATGGCAATGTCCTGAGTTTTTAACTTGTACTAATTTAGAAATACTTGACGGCTTGCAGCCAGAAACGGCCTGCCGCATCGGGTGCGGAAGTCGCCTTGGCATTGCCCAGCTTGTGCGCGTAATACGCCTTCAGGACCAGCGCATTGGCGCCCGTCCACGTCACGCCCACGCCGGCGCCGCTCAGGGTGCGGCGGTTCTCGCCGGCGCTCCAGGCGTCGCGGTTCAGCTTGACGGTGCCCGTGTCGGTAAAGGCCAGCACTTGCAACTGGCCGGGAAACGCCGTGAACGCCGTGATGTTCTGGCGCAATTCCAGATTCAGCACATAGCCCTGGTCGCCATACGCCTCGCCGCCCGGATAGGCGCGCACGCCGCCCACGCCGCCGATGCCCATCTTTTCGGAAACATCGAGGTTTTTCGATGCCGCCTGGCCGCTGATCACGCCGAACAAGCTCGTCTCGCCGCCCAGGCTTTGCACGCGCGCCGCGTTGAAGGCGAGCTTGTTGAAGTGGCCGTTGCTCTTCACCGTCAGCTGGTCGATCAGCAAGGCGAGCGGCGTCTCGATATCGATCTTGCCCGTGGTGTACGTGATGGAATAGGTGCTCACGCCACCGCCGCCCCAGCCGTCCTTGCCGTCGCCATTCAGGTTCAGCATCCACACCTTGGCCGTCTTGTCGTTGACGGTGCCCGTCGATTCCGTCCTGTCCTGGAATGTCTTGTCGTCGTAGCTCACTTGCGCATACAGATTGTTGCTGCGCGAGCGGATCAGCGGATAACTGCCATACGCGCTGGCGATCTTCGCCGTTCCCTTGGCGTCGAGCACGGCAAATTCCTTGCCCAGCTTGTAGTCCATGTACGTGTAGGCGCCGCCCAGGCGCAGCAATCCCGCCTGCCCCTGATAGGCCAGGCGGCCATAGTTCAAGCCGTCGGCCGAGGTAAAGGCGCGCACGGTGGCCACGTCGCCGATGCCGGCCAGTTCATTGATGTTCAGGGTGGCGCCGATGCGGTTGCGGCCCGTGTAGCGGTTGCCCTGGTTGTCCAGGTCGATGCTGCCGTTGAAACGCGAGCCGGGCTGCACGTCGACGATGAGGTCGGACGCGCCCAGCGAGGCACCGGGCGCCAGGGTCGAGCTCACCTGCACGCCCGGCAAGTCCGACAGCAGCAGCAAGCGCCGCTCCAGCGGCGGCGTGGAAATCACCTGCCCATCCAGGCCGGCCAGTATCGTGCCGGCCAGGCCGTCGGACAGATTGCTCTGGTTGCGCAGCTGCACCTGGCCATATTGGCCCGGCAGCACGTGGATGGCGACGATGCCATCGTGGATGTCTTGCGCGGGCAGATAGGCCTGCGCGAGGAAATAACCGCGGTTCTGGTAATAGCTGGCAATTTTTGACGCCATGGCGCGCAATTCGCCCAGGGTCAGCTCGCTGCCCGGGACAAAACCCGTGGCGGCGAGCAGTTCGCTCTCGGCAAAGACGGGCGGCGCCGTGATCTGCAGGCGCTGTACGGTGATGCGCGTGGTATCGCCCACCGCCGTGGCCGGCACATTGCCCTGCTGCACGCGGATGGCCGGCGGCGCTTTCGGCAGTTGGGGGGCGGCGGGAATCTGCTGCAGCTGGCTGCCCGCACCGGGAGGATCGACGGCGTACGCGTTCTGGATCAAAAGCAGCAAGGTCAAGGGCAGGAGTTTGGCGCGCAAAAGAATCCTCTCGATTACGATAGGCGGGGCAATGAGATTGCCATATAGACATATATATTTATATATATTCAATAAGTTTAGCATTGCATATATAAAACCTGACTATCTTTATTTGCCTCAAGCCAAGAATTGTAGGAATGAATTATTTTGGCCCACACAAAATTAGCCGGCAACAGGGCGTGCCAGAGGGGTGGCGCCCAATTCACCGTGCTTCTTTTGCCTTGTGGAATTTATCCGACACATGAATTGATTTCGCACAAAGTGCTGGCGCCGCAGCGCTTTTATTCTGATAGCTTGACCAGCGAACCCGGCGGGGACAACATGCGCGATGCACGGCACGTCGATACACAGTTATTTCAACCCGACATCCCGGTGCGGCTCGACATGCGCACGGCGGCGCTGGTCGAACATGCGCTGGCCTTGCAGGAAATGGCCGGCACGGGCGCCGCCGCCCTGTTCCTGCATTGCCACGACGTACCGCTACCCACCGCCCTGCGCGTGCTGACGACGGGACCGCGCCGCCAGCCGGCCGGGCCGCACCTGTTTGCCCGCCTGCGTCCGCGCACGGCCGCCCTGCCGCTACCGGCGCGCTGACGAATCCTGTACCATCGCCGCAACCTACTACATGAGGCACGGCGATGCAGGCAGCGACACCCCACGATTCCTATGCGGCACTGATGGACCTGATCAAGGCGCGCCATGCGGAGCTGAGCCCGCAATTCCAGGCCGGCGCCCGCTACCTGGCCGACCATCCGGACGAAGTGGCCGTGTCATCGATGCGCAGCATCGCCGCGCGCGCGCAAGTCCAGTCGGCCGCCCTCGTGCGCCTGGCGCAGCAGCTGGGCTTTGCCGGCTGGCCGGAACTGAAAGCCATCTTCGTCGAACGCCTGCGCGCGGGACCCGCCGGCTATGCGGCAAAGGCGGGTGCGCTGGCCGGCAAGGACGGGGACCTGGTCACCGAAGTGTTCGCGGTGCAGCAGCGCAACCTTGCCGCCACGGAAAGCGCCAACCACGCCGCCCTGGACGCGGCCGCCAGCCTGCTGCAGGCGGCGCCCCGCGTGCACGTGGCCGGCTTTCGCGCCGCCCACCCGATCGCCTACACCCTGCACTACCTGTACCGGCTGCTGCGCCCCAGCGTGCAGCTGCTGAGCGGCCAGGGCGGCACCCTGGAAATGGACTTGCGCGCCCTGCAGGCGGGCGAAGCCGTCGTCGTCGTCAGCTTCGCGCCGTATTCGAGCGAAGCGCTGCTGGTGGCGCAAACGGCGCGCCAGGCCGGCTGCCAGGTAGTCGCCATCAGCGACAGCGCCATGTCGCCGCTGGCCCTGCAGGCCGACACCAGCATCGTCATCGCCGTCGACAGCCCCTCGTTCTTCCCTTCCATCGTGGCCGGCATCGCGGCCGTGGAGAGCCTGGTGGAACTGCTGGTGGCACGCGCGGGACCGGACGCCGTGCACGCCATCGGCGCGGCGGAAACCCAGCTGCGGGCGCTGGGCGCCTACGCCAAAACATCAAATGATGTAAATTAAAAACAAATACATCAATCGTTGCAACACGGCTCCACGCATTCTATAATCGGCCATTCTCCCTTGCCGATAAGAAAGCGATGCCATGAGCCAAGTCTTCCACCGCAGCCTGACCGCCACCTATCCTGTCGCCACGGGCGGCGATGGGCCTTACCTGATCGATGCGGACGGCAAGCGCTACCTGGACGCCTGCGGCGGCGCGGCCGTCTCCTGCCTCGGCCATTCGGATGCGGCCGTGACCGCCGCCGTGCAGCGGCAGATTGCCACGATGGCATACGCGCACAGCGCGTTTTTCACCAGCGAGCCGATGGAGCAGCTGGCCGATTTCCTCGTCGAGCGGGCACCAGACGGCATCGACAGCGTGTATTTCGTCTCCGGCGGCTCGGAAGCGGTGGAGAGCGCGCTCAAGCTGGCGCGCCAGTATTTCGTCGAGCGGGGCCAGCCCCAGCGCCGCCACGTCATCGCCCGCCGCCAGAGCTATCACGGCAACACCCTGGGCGCGCTGGCCACGGGCGGCAACGCCTGGCGCCGCCAGCAGTTCGAGCCGCTTCTCATTGGCGTGACACACGTATCGCCCTGCTATGCCTGGCGCGACCAGCAGGCGCATGAAACGGATGCCGACTACGTGGCGCGCCTGGGCCAGGAACTGGAAGACAATATCGCCGCACTGGGCGCGGAGAACGTCATGGCCTTCATCGCCGAGCCCGTCGTCGGCGCCACGGCCGGCGCCCTGCCCGCCGTCGCCGGCTATTTTGCGCGCATGCGCGCCATCTGCCAGCGCCACGGCATCCTCCTGATCCTCGACGAAGTCATGTGCGGCATGGGGCGCACGGGCAGCCTGTTCGCCTGCGAGCAGGAAGGCATCACTGCCGACCTGATCTGCATCGCCAAGGGCCTGGGCGCCGGCTACCAGCCCATCGGCGCCGTGATGGTGTCCAAGAACATCCGCGAGACCATCCGCGCCGGCACGGGCTTCTTCCAGCACGGCCACACGTATATCGGCCACGCCACGGCCTGCGCCGCCGCCCTGGCCGTGCAGCGGCAGATCGAGGAGCGCGATTTATTGGCCAATGTGCGCGCCATGGGCGGCTTGCTGCAGGAGCGGCTGCGCCAGCGTTTCGGCGAGCACCCGCACGTGGGCGACATCCGCGGCCGCGGCCTGTTCCTGGGCCTGGAACTGGTGCAGGACCGCGCCGGCAAGCAGCCGTTCGACCCCGCCCGCCGCCTGCACGCGCGCATCAAGGCGCAAGCCATGCAGAATGGGCTGATGTGCTACCCCATGGGCGGCACCATCGACGGCCTGCACGGCGACCACATCCTGCTGGCGCCGCCCTACATCATCGACGCCAGCCACGTCGAGGAAATCGTCGACAAGCTGGGCACGGCCATCGACGCCTGCCTGCGCTAACCTCGCCCGCTGTTGCCCACGGTGGACATCAGGCTGGCGCCGCAGCTGGTCTTGTGCCCCTCGAAAGCCACGGGCACGCCATCGATCAGCACTTGCGGGTCGCCCTCGGCGATCACGCAGCGCACATGGCCCTTGATCGGACACACGCAAGGATCGCCCTTGCGCGCCACGGCCACGCCCAGCACCGTGCTGTTCGGCGCCGCCCCCACCACCTTGCCGCCGTGGCTGGTGGGGTCATTCAAGCGGATCACGCCACGCATATCGCCTCCTGATCGCGTTTCACTGTGAAAACCCCTGGTAATACTCGGGCGCATCGTGGCGCAAGCCCCACCAGGGCAGATACGCATGGTTGCCGCCGCGCGCGCGGAACCAGGGCTTGCCGGGCTGGATCGGCCGCACGACGGCGGGCGGCGCCACCACCAGCGCCACGGGAGCAAGCAGGTCGCTGGTGCCGGCCACCAGCACGGGCTTGCCGAAATGGTGCGCGTAAGCGATGCCCAGCGCCACGTTCGTCAGCGCCGTGCCCGCGCCCGTCTCGCCCAGCACAGCCGTCAGATTGAAGCTTTGCTTCAGCAGATCGAATTCCGGCAATTGCACGGTGAGCGTCTGCGCCAGCGCACCCAGCCGTGCCGACGAATCCTGATGCGTATTGCCGGCGTCGTGGATGACGTAACCGATCCCGGTCTCGGCTTGATTGGCCTTAGCCGCAGCCTCCTCAATGGCCGCCGTCCACGCCTGCACCAGGCGCGGCGGTTCGCCCTTTTTGACTTCAAAATCCGCCACCTGCTTGGTAATCGGATACCCTAGCCACGCCAGCGGCGCCCGCTCCGTCTTGTAGTCGGGACCGGCCAGCACCAGCAGCACCAGGTTTTCGTTGATCTGCCGGTCCAGCGGCCGGCTGGGCGCATCCCAGTTCATGACCCAGACGGTTTCCTTGGGATGGGTTTGCAGATAGTCCAGGGCGGCGGAAAGTGACGTAAAACCGGCGTTGGGGCCGCCCATGGTGAGGCGGACGTCGGGCGGGGTGGAACGGGTCCAGAGGGTGGGAGAGTGGATGTTGCCGATACTAAAAGTATCAGCAACATATTCCCGGACGAAGTTGGCCGCTTCCACTGGGTCGAGCTTACCTTCGGGCAAAGCATATTCAATATGGATGCCGGCCAGCTCGCGCCAGCGCGACTTATTTTTAGTTGAATGGACATTGTAGAAATATTCTGGGTCGGAGTAGTACACGTCATGAATTAAATTGAAAGTCTTCGCTATGTATTTTTCATGGTAACCATCGAACGTTTCAGAACCATCATTTCCAACCGCGACAGAGGCAATACTTTGCAGCCGGGTATATTTCTCGGGCTTTTCCCTGACCATATCGTCGCCTGGGTTCGGCTGCACCAGCCCCAAGGCCCACAATAATTGCCACTGTGTCGGATAATCCTTACGCTGCAAGGGATTCAACCATTGCAAGCCAACTACTTGAGCCATGTATGGCTGCTGATTAACCTCAGGTGTAGCGCTGGCCGTAATGCTCAAGGTAGCAGGCGACGATCGCAAATGTGAACAGGCGGCCAGCAGGAATACGACCAGAAATCCGAGGGACACATAAATAAAAATAGTTTTGAACATGCTCAATGCTCCATCTATAAAAAGGCTGTTGCAGGAGGGGCCGGTCTATACAAGCCACCAATTTCCATAGCATTAATCGTGAGCGAGTTCGCCGGACGTAGGCCGAGAATCCCGCGCAGGGTTTTCACGTACGTCGACTATTTTTTCAGGGAGACGGGCTTCCTCTGCTTCATTTATCCACACCGAGGCAGTCATCTTGCGACGTGTCGCCTTGTCAAAATACTCTTCAAAGCTCTTCGCCGGATCAGTTTTATTCAGTGCCCCCAACAACCGCCAATCCGCCGCCACCCTCAACTTGCGCAACTGGTCGGCCTTGATGCGGCATACGCCCACCGCCACGTCATACGCGAGCGCACGCTCTGCGTGCATGGGGTTGGTCAGGATGGTGGAATGGTCGGTGGCGTAGGCGCCGGCCTGGCTGGACATCATTTCCTCTACCCGCGTGCTGCGCCATTGCAGGTACTCGGCGTCGGGCGTGGCGTTGGGCATTTCCTGCTGCACTTTTTGACCCTCGGGACTTTTTCCTTCCCGTATGGCCTGGGCGCGTATCACCGCGCGCTGCTCGAATCGCAGGCGCGCCTCGTCATCGGCCGTGCCCCTGGCGCTGTCCATGCGTTTGGCTGCGTTTTTCCCCGCCTGCCCCTGCAGGCCGCCGGGTGGGATCTCATGATCGGCAAGATAATCGTCGCCGGCAGCGCGTTGCTTGCCAGCCTGGCGCGATTCGCCGGGCGGCTCGTAGCCTTCGTCGAATTCCTCGCTGGTCTGGCCAAAGCGCAAGGACTGCGGCTTGAAGGGAGGCAGCAGGTCGGGCGCGTTCAGTTCGATTTTCCAATCTTTGTGGGGCGAGGCATTGCAGGGGCTGCGAGCCATGCCCGTGGCCACGATGAACAGGGGCGCAAACCCGACAGTCAGGATGGTGGACAAGCGGCTCTCCTGGCTGGCCTCGACGCCCTGTTTAATGGAGTACGACGCGTATTTCTGTGCCGGAAACCAGAAATCGTTGCCGCCCGGCGCAGGCTTGCGCCAGTGATCGCTCCAGTAGTGATAACTGCCCTGCTTGCCCACATCAAACCCCTGGGCAAACACGCGCTGCACGCAGACGCCTGCGGCCTCGGTGGCAGCGAGCTCACCGCCGTCCTTGCTGTCCTTGGCCAGCGAACCCGACAGGCCGCGCCAGCCGATACCCTCGATGGCGACGGACGACACCACCACGTCGTGCGGATTGCAATAGATGGTCACCCTGCCATACGATGATTTCTTGCCGCCTCGGGCGGCGCCGACAATCCCGTATTGCTCGCGGTCCGCCGCGGCGGAAAAACCGTGCTCCAGGTTGGCCATACAGCGGTCGATTTCCTCGTCCGTCTGCGCCTCGCCCAGGCTGGCGCGCTGGCCGATGATGGCAAAAAAGTTTTTCAAGGTGGCTATGCGCGCCTGCACCGTCACCCTGCCCGTGCTGCCGTCCGCCGCGCGCAGATTGCCGGCCACCCAGTTCTCTGCGCTATTGCGTTTCGCCAGGCTGTACGGCGAATTGCAAATGACATAGTTGTCGGCCACGCAGGGAACGCCATCCACCTTGGGCAGACGGGTGCCCAGAAAGGCCGCCGCCATCGCCACCATCGTGCCCTGGCTGTGGCACACGATGGTGACGGGCACATCGGCCTGCTGCTGGCGGATGGCTTCGAGCAGCCTGGCCAAACGATAGGCGGCCAGCACAAAATACGCTCGCGGCGGGCAGCTGTACACTTGCCGTTCCGGGAAGGGATTCATGTGCTGTATCTTGTTCCACAAGAATAAATCCTCGCTCAGTCCTGCCTTCCACAGGTCTGCCAGCGCGCTGCAGCCATTGGCAAACGGCCCGCCGCCCCAGTAATCCTGTTCGTTCAAGTAGATGCCCTTGCCGTATTGCTGCAGTTCCTCGCCGGAAGCCTTATAGCCCCAGCGAAAGCGGATTACGGGAGAAAAAGTGCCGGCATCGCGGATCAAGGTATCGGCCGACATCTCGGGATGGAGAAAGCCTTCGGCCGTGATTTCGGCGCCATAGCTGACCGGCTTCAGTTCGCCGCCCTCCACGCCACGGTGCTGCATGTGATGGCAGGAACGCTTGAGGCGCTCGTTGAGGCCGCTGCACAGTCCCTCTTCGGCCGCCGCGTACCACTCGCCATCGGAGTTGACGCCGTGCACGAAGATCACGATGCCGGGCAGCGGCAGTTGCTGCAGCGTGTCCCGGTCGCTGCTCTGGAAATTGGCGCTGCAGGAAAACTGACCGAGGATGTCGATGTCGGGATCGTCGCACAGCGGCGGGTGGGGATCGAATTGCATGGCGTGCTCTCCAGTGACGGGGGTTCAGGAACGGCGGCGAAAGAAAAATCCCTTCAGCCGCTGCAAGTGGTCGGTCGCCACCTTCGGCCCGCGCCCGTCGGCATCGCTGAGGCCCGTCAAGGGACTGTCGCCTTCGCGCTCGATGTGCACTTCCACGCCTCCGACGGGCAAACCGTCGGTGGGACGCAGCAAGCGCGGCACGCGGCCCAGCTCGCCTTCGCCGAAGGTGGGCAGTTCCGCCTTCATGCTGGCCGGGCCGTTCCAGTGGTGGCCATCGGTCTTCACCGTCAGCGCGCCGGGACCGCCCAGCTCCACCGCGCCGCCGGACAGTTTCAGGTAGGCGCCGCCCGCCGTCATGAAGGTGATTTCGTCCTGCGCCATGCCGACCAGGCGCGTGCCGGCCGTCAGGCGGATGTCCTTGGCGGCGTCCGCCTGCAGCAGGTCGTGCTGGCTTTGCAGCAAAAACTTGCCGAAGTGGGCCACCTGCACGATGCCATCCTTGTGCGCGAACAGGGAAATCCCCTTGCCCCCGTTGACGTTGCAGCGCTGGGCCGCGCTCAGTTGCAAATGCTGCTGGGCCACCAGGTCGATATTCGCGCCCGCGTTGCCGCTGATGGTTTTGGGGGTACTCAGCGCCACGCCCTCGGGCGCCGTGATGCTGACGGCGGGCTGGTCGGCGGCAATCGCCGCTCCCAGCGCCTTGCTGCCGGCCGCGTCCAGCGCCAACGCCTGGTGCTGGGCGGCAAACTCGCCCAGGGAGGTCAACAATTCCAGGCACTCTTTCATCACGGCGGCATGCTCGTTGCCGTCGAGCTGCTTGCCGCTGGCACCCAGCTGTTTCCAGGCCGAGATCAGCAGCGAGCGGGCCGTGCGCACACTGCCGCTGGCGTCGCTGCGCAACTCGAAGCCATCACCGCGCTGCTGCCCTGCGCCGTCGCTGCGCGGTTCGGTCAGATAGCCGAGGTTCAATTGCGTCGCCGCCTGGTCGCTGGCGAGCTGCGCGCTGATCTGCGACGGCGTGTCGTCAAAGCACAGCTGGTTGCCGCGCCCGCCGCGCACTTCGCGGCTGCGCATACCGGACAGGTAACGGTTGCCCGGCAAGGCGCCGCGCGCGCTCAAGCCCGGCGGCACGCCCACGGCGTTGTACAGTTGGCCGACAATGATGGGCCGGTCCGGGTCGCCGCCGAGAAAGTCGATCAGCACTTCCGTGCCGATGCGCGGCAAGCTCAAGGTGCCGCATTGTTTGCCGCTGCCCGGGCCATTGCCGGTCCAGCTGGACGCTACGCGTACCCAGGCCGAATCGCGCTCCGTACCGGACGCGCCGGAGCCGTTGGCATGCGCATGGTCGGGCGTGCGCGTGGCGCCAAAACGCACCTTGATACGCCCCAGCGCATCGCAATGCACTTCTTCGCCGGCCGGCCCGACGACCAGGGCGCTTTGCAGGCGGACGACGGGAAAATCGCTGCGCGGGTCAAAAGCGGGCACGATGGCGATGCCGCGCCGCACGCAAGTAAAACGGTTGCGGTAGCGCAAGGCCGGCTGGCCATCGGCGCCTGCCCCTTGTGCCGGGCCGGCATCGCACTGCCAGCCGCTCTGCGCAAACAGGCGCCCGACCCTGGCATCCAGGCCTGTCGGCAAGTTATTGCTGGCAGCCACGCTCAAGGCCGTGATGACGAAACTGCGCTCGGCCGCCGGGTGGCTGTCGATATCGGCATGCCCTTCCAGGCTGAACCATTGGCCCGCGCAAAAGTCGCGCACGCAGCCTTCTCCCTGGAAACACTTGCTGTCCATATCGTGACGCGCCATCGCCAGCTGGCCCAGTTGCCGCCATTCGTCATTGCTGCCGGCGGCCAGCGGCGGCTCCACGATATAGTCGTCGAGACTGGCCGCCAGGCGATTGCCATTCGCGCCCTGATCCACGGCCCCCTGGGACTGCGTGGCCATGAACTGCGGACTGTGCGGGTGGCCATCGTCCCAGCTGTAGCGTTCGGACTTTCCCGGCTGCAAACGGCGTACGGCACTCCACGCCGTCACGGCATCCCTTTCCTCCGTGGCGTCATCGCGGTGATAGCGCACCGTGCCAGCCGCATTTTCCACCAGGCGGCTGGCGTCGTCGAACAGCAGCAGGGCATGCACGGGCGTGGCGGCGTTCGGACCGGACGGCGCTCCCGTCTGGACGCACCAGGCAATGCCGCGGCGCCGGAGCAGGCGGCGGATAAAGGCGGCATCGGATTCATTGTGCTGCATCGTGAATTCGCGCACGGGCAAGCTGCGCGCCGCCAGCGCCGCATCGATGGACAGATCCAGGCTGGCGGCAAGCACGCTATTGCACTGCCGCCATTCCTCAAACAGTAGCTGGACGATCTGTAATTCGTGCTTGTTGCGAAACACCCGCGTATTGACGCGCTTTTCCATCAGGGCCAGGCCATCGCGCAATACCAGTTGATAGGTGGCCAGGCCGCCGTCGCTTTGCCCCGCGCACGCTTCGGCGACGATGCCGCAGACCCTGCGCAGCTGCCCCTGGTCCGTCACGATCTGCAATTCGGCCGGCACGGCGATGAACTGTTTCAGCGGCAACCGCGCTTCGGTGGCCACGCACAAGATGCGGTACTCGATCCCGCCGCAGATGGCCTCGCTGCCGCTGATGCGCTGCGGCAGCAAGACATCCTCATTGATGCCTTCCGGGTAGGCGAGGCGCAGCCGCAAGGCCCGGTTGCCGGCGTTCAAGGCCTTGTCCACGGCCATCCATTGCGCGAAGTCTTCCATGGTTTTCTTCCTTCCAGCAGTCATCGGGGCACAACATGTATGGCGGTCTCAGGCGGAACCAGCGAATCGAATGTCGTAATGCATGTCGTCACGGTCGCGGGCCGGCAGCTTGCCGGCCAGAAACGCATCCTCCACCAGGCAGGCGCCCATGCCCAAGACGCAGGTGTGCACGTCTTCCCGCCGCAGCACCAGGCGTATCTCGAAGCCCACGCCGGGCAAGCCGAACAGCGCCAGCATCTGGCGCAGGGCCAGCGCGCCCGGCCGGCCGGGCAAGAAATCCTCGTAGACACGGCGCGCCAGCGGCCCCAGCACCAGGCGCACGCGCAGGTCGGCGCGCCGGCAGCGCTCGCCCAGCATGGCGCCGTGCCCCAGCCGCGCGTGCGCGGTGGCCAGCAGGGTGCGCTCCTGCGGCGCGCGCCGGAACCAGGCGCCCACAAAACGCTGCATGCGCACGGGCACGCCGAAATACTCGGCCAGCACCGCCTGCATCACGTCGGCAGCCACGGGCCGATGCCGCAGCAAGGCTGCGTAATGGGCCAGCACATGCGCAGGCAAGCCATCCTCCTGCCGCGCCACCTCGGCAGGCCAGGCACCGGCCAGGGCCAGTTGCAAGGGCAGGAAATCGCCGCCGTCGGCGTCCATCTGGCATTCGATGCGGTAACGGGCCCAGGCCTGGTAAAACAGGACCAGCGCGCGCTGCGACAGCGTATCGAGCCAGTCACGGGGACCGCCATCGCCCGTTTGCCGTTCGTGGCGGGCGAACGTTTCCGTGTAATGCAGCGGCAAGCAGCCGTGCACGCCCAGGAAACCCAGCATTGCCGCCTGCACATGCACCTGCGTATGACCATCTGCTTCCTGCTCCAGCCACAGCTGTTCGATTTCTCCCGGCGCAAACGACAGCGATGCGCTGCCATGCAGGCGCAGGCAATCATCAAACACCTGCTCCTGCGAGATGCCCTGCTGCATCAGCCAGGCAGACAGCAGCCGCACCGCCTGAAAGAAAGCGGTGCCGGACGGGTCGGCCAGCAGGCGCGCGACTACACCAGCGTCTGGTTTCCATTGCGGGGCAGGCAGCACAGCAACTCCTTTCCAGTCTTCTGCGACAAGACGATCAGGCGGGTAAACGAGCCCAGGTGCACATACAGCCCGAGAAAACGTTCGATCACCTGGGCAAACGCATGCAAGCCGCTGCCGACAAAGGCGTCCTCATCGACGGATAGCAGGACGTCGATGCCGAACACGAGGCTGCCGCCCGCCTCATCCTGCAGCCAGGTACTGGCGGCGCGCTGGCGCAGTCCCGTCATGCCCGCGATCTGGCGCGCGGCGCTGGCCGAACCGGGCAAGTTGTACAACTCGAGTATTTGCTTGAAGAGCGGCAACCCCTGTTCGCTCAGCGACTGATGATTCAGGGACAGTTGTGCGATCAGCCGCCAGTGCGACACCACTCCGGCAGGGAAGCGGCAAGCCGCGCTGGGCTTGCGCAGCAGGCGCACCGGCAAGGCGCTGGCCACGCCGTCATGGCGCAAGTCGCCCGCGGCATTGCCGAACACCAAGCGGCTCGGTAAATCGCGGTTGCTGCAGGTGAGCATGATGGACACCGTTTGCGTGGCGTCGTGCAGCGGCTGCATGGTGCCGTCGACAAAGGCGATGCGCATGTCGTAGCCGGGATTGCTCAGCGCCATGTCTTCGTCGCGCCGCGTCACCCAATAGCGCCCCTGGCGCCCGCCCGCCTCGCCGTGGCGCATCGAATAGAACGGGTAAAACATGTCCAGCGCGGCGCCCTGCGCCGTTTCACCGAGCACCTGCACACTGTCGACGCTGTGGATATCGTAGCAATGCGCCTGTCTGACCGATGGCAGCAGCACATGCTCGGCGCTCGCGTGCGTCAGGCGGATGGGATTGGCCGCCTGGCGGAACAGGTTGACGACGGGCGTGCATCCCGTCACCAGATGCCTTGCTGACAGGGGCCGCAGGATGCGCGCGATATCCGCATCGGCCTGCACGTCGGACAGCAGAAGATGCACTGTGCAACGCCGGCACGCCGGAGGCAACAGCGGGCGCAGCGCGGCTATGTCCAGGTCGACGAAACTGAATTTATCCGGAAAGGCAAACCATTCGCCCAGCAGGCGGTAGGCGGGATGCGAGGCGGCTCGGGCCGGTATCAAGGCGTCTTCGGCGGCAAAGCCGACCGGGTGCAGGGGCACCGCGTCCAGCGCATGCCAGGCGCCATCGACTTCCACACAGGCGCGGCGCGTGCGGAGGAACAGGCTGTCGCGCAAGGTGGCGCAAAACGCAGGCTCGCCGTCGAGGAACAGGCGCAGCATAGCCAGCGGCAGCCCGTCCAGCGTCGATGTGGCGCCCGTCGCTTCGAGCGTGATGCTGATCGCCGCCCCCAAGTCCGGCGTCAGGCGCAATGCGGGCGGCGCCGCCACGATGGACTGAAAGCGCACGTCGGACAGGCGCAGCGGCGCCACGGCGACATCGTAGACGGTGGTGAACTTGCAGGTGACGCCCTGATACTCGGCAGCATGCATGACCGTGCCGCGCGGGATCATGGCCGGCTCGGTCACCGTCGCAAGGTCGTTATCGATGCGGGCAATGGCGCAGGCAGGAAACGGGCGCAAATAATGGGGAAAGTTCACTTCCAACAAGGTTTCGCTGAAGGTGCCGAAACCATCGGCCAGCCGTTTGGCCGTACGTGCGTTGAACATGGCAAACGCCTGCAGCATGCGCGCCAGGTGCGGGTCGCCCATGTCGCCGCCCTGGATGCCCAGCGCCCCCGCGATGGCCGGATAGCGCCGGGCAAACGCCTGGTTGTGCGCATGCAAGGTGCCCAGTTCGCGCTCGTAAAATTGCAACAACTCATCCATGCCCGCTCCCAACGCCTGACCCGCACATGTAGGTACAGCCCCATCTGCATTATTGAGGAAGCGGGGAAAAGGAAAATTGAGTTTGAACAAGATTGCAAGCATGAATCGGCAAGCAATGCCTCGCCCACGGCAGCAACTTTTGTTCACTCCTTGTCAATACTAATTGACTTATTCGAAACAATCGTTTTAAATCAGGAAGTTACTCAAAATCAATCATTTTGCGCACACAGCCATCGCAGTTCCCTCTCCGATGCCTGATGCGCACCTTGATGCACTCTGAAGCCAAGGTATATGGAACTGCTCGACTCCCTGCGTCAGACCCCGTCGCAAGACGACACGATCAGCGGGCACTACGAAGTGCGCCGCTTGCTGGGCGAGGGTGGTTTCGGCCATGTCTTCGAAGCCTGGGATGCCAAGCTGTGCCGTAGCGTGGCGCTGAAACGCCTGAAACCGCAAGCCGACGTGCTGCATCCGGAAAAACTCATCAATGAAGCGCGCCTGGCCGCCTCGCTCAAGCATGCGGCCTTCGTGCGCATCTTCGCCATCGAAGGCCAGGGCACGGGCCAGTCCATCGTCATGGAACTGGTCGAAGGCCAGACCCTGGGTCAGTTCATGCACAGCGGCCAGGCTGACCTGCGGTCGGCGCTCGACATCGCCTACCAGATCGCCGACGCGATGGACGAGGCGCACGCCATGGACCTCGTGCACGGCGACCTGAAACCGTCGAACCTGATGCTGGAGGCAAACGGCAAGGTGCGCATCCTCGACTTCGGCCTGGCCCGCCACATCGACCCGCAAGCGACGCAAACGACCACCCTGTGCGACTTGCAGGGCACGATCGCCTACATGGCGCCCGAGCGCCTGATGGGCCGCCTGCCCGACACGCGCGGCGACGTCTACGCGCTCGGCGCCATGCTGTACGAAATGCTGGCCGGCCAGCGCCACTTCGCCCACCTGAACGGCCTGGCCCTGGCCGCCGCCCACATGCAGGCGACGGAGCCGTGGCCCGACCTGCCCGACTCCGTCCCGCCCGCCATCAACGCCCTCGTGCGCGCGATGACGGCGCACGACCCGGCCGAACGGCCGCGCACCATGCGCGATGTGCGCGAGGCGATCGGGACGCAGCGCGGGGAACCGCTCACCCTGGCCACGCCCCTTGCTGACGAGGCGCCTGCGAAGAAGGAAGAACCGCCCGCCAGCGTCTCCATCCGCCTGCCCCTGCCCCGCAAGCGCACGCTGAAATGGGGCGCGGGCGTGGCGCTGCTCGCAGTACTGGCTGGATGGCAGCTGCCCAATATCGTTCCCGCCGTCAAATCGTTCATCACGGGCGAAAAGGCGCCCGCGCCGTATTCGGAAATGGCCAGCATGGCGGCGGGGATGGAAGCGTTGCGGGTGTTTGATCGCGACACGAGCCAAGCAAAAGCCATCGAGCAATTCACCACCGTGCTGACGCATAATCCCGCCAGTGCGGCGGCAGCTGCCGGCCTATCCCTTGCCTATAGCCTGCGCTATACCGGCGATGGCCGCGACGAAACCTGGTTGCAGCGCGCCGATGCCAGTGCACAACAAGCACTGGCATCGGATAATCAATTGGCACTGTCCCACGTGGCACAAGCCTGGGTGCAAGAACTCAAGGGACAATCTGACGCCGCGTTGACATCTAGCGCAGCAGCACTCAACCTGGATCCGCAAAATCTGCTTGCGCTCGTGGGCAAAGCACGAGTGTTGATGAAGGCTAAGAAATATGATGCGTCACAATCCGTCATCGACAATGGCAAGAAATTATATCCACGCGAACGGATGTTCCACTTGCTACAGGGAATGCTGCAGTACCGCCAAGTCATCTATACCGATGCGGAAGAGTCTTTCCGAAAAGCGATAGAACTTGATCCGCAATCGTCAAATGCCTATGCCTACCTGAATGCGGTCCTGCTACGCCAGGACCGCAATGATGAAGCCTTACGCGTCCTGCAACAAGGGCTGCAAATCCAGCCACACTGGGAACTGTATAACAATCTGGGCACATCGCTATTTGCCAAAGCCGATTATCTTGGCGCCGTGGAGGCGTTCAAGAATGCCGTGTCATCGAGCAAGGGCAGCCCCGGCACCTACCTGCTATGGGCCAACTTGGCCGATGCGTTACGCTGGCTGCCGGCACAGACAGCGGCGTCAAAGGATGCGTACAAGCATGCCATCGCCCTCTTGACACCTATCCTGGAACGCAGGCCGGACAATGCGACTTTTCACTCGCAAATGGCACTATACCGCGCATATACGGGTGACAAACCCGATGCCATGGCACGGCTCAAACAAGCACTGGCCATGTCCAGCGAAGTAGCGGATGTTCAGTTCCGCGCAGCCCTCACCCACGAACTGCTAGGCAACCACGGCGAAGCACTGACGGCACTGGAGCAAGCCGCCAGGCTCGGCTACCCCCTCAACCTGATCGAATCGGCGCCCGATCTGTTGAACCTCAGGCGAGATGCTCGCTATCAGCAATTTATTATCAACCTGAAAAGAGATCGTAAAACATGACGCATGTAAGCCCCTGGATGAAGTTATCCGTACATTTTGATGCAGACCAGACCAGCACCCAGTTGGATTACAAATTTACTTCCTGCGATGGCACCGCGGATCCCCGCCATGGTGAATACATGGGCGGCGTGCATTTTCAACAAGGACAGCATGTCTACCTGGATGTCAATTGCTGCGGCTCCAAGAAAAGCGGCTTCACTTCCTTCCAGATCGTCGATTGCTGCATTATCAGCATCCCCCAGCTGACGCAGATCGGCCCGAATGTGCCTACTGTCTATTCGGCACCCTCGCCATTCCTGCAAGCCATTGGTGCGACCTATCCCTTGCAGCTGGATTTCGAATCCCAATTACTGCCGCCAGACCCTGAACTGCCGGACCTGCGCCGCATTCGGCAAGAATGGAAACATACGCTGGACGTGGGCCACACGAAAGGCCGCTGGGAACTGTCCTTCGTCCTCACCGTGCGCATTCTGCGTGGCGAAGGCGTGCAGCCGGAACTGCGCGTATTCGCCTTCGATCCGGAAAGTTCGGTCGGCGGGACACTGGACGTAGGTTAAGTTACCAGGCGACGCGGCCGCGCCCGTACCATCCGTCTCCGGCTTACACCAGGCCGCGCCGACCTCCACCGGCGCGGCTTTTTCACATCCGCACGCAATACGCCGCCCCGCCCGCCGAAAGCGGTAAAATGACGGCCTTGAACCTAAGCTCCGCCCCTTGGCGCGGCCTGACACGCACATAGCACCACACACAGCCCGGCAGGCATGTCTTTCCTGCCGCCGGACCAACGACAAAGAACACATGACCACCGTCCCAAAAGAAATCAACGCCGCTGCGGCAAAGAAGAATTCGGCTGAAAAGCTCACGCCCATGATGCAGCAATATTTAGGCATTAAAGAGAACCACCCGACGATGCTGGTCTTCTACCGCATGGGCGATTTCTACGAGCTGTTTTTCGAGGATGCGGAAAAAGCCTCGCGCCTGCTGGGCATCACCCTGACGGCGCGCGGCGTGGCCAGCGGCAACCCCATTAAAATGTGCGGCGTGCCGTTTCACTCGCTGGACGGCTATCTGGCCAAGCTGGTCAAGCTGGGCGAGTCGGTGGCCATTTGCGAGCAGATCGGCGACCCGGCCACCAGCAAGGGGCCCGTCGAGCGCAAGGTCATGCGCGTGGTCACGCCCGGCACCCTGACGGATGCGGACTTGCTGCCTGAAAAGGCCGAGCGCCCGCTGCTGGCCATGTGCAGCATCACGCAGCGCAAGACGGTGACCACGGGCCTGGCCTGGCTGTCGCTGGCCAGTGGCGCGCTGAAACTGATGGAGTTTTCCGGCGACAGCGCCACCGTGGCCGCGCGCTTGCAGCAAGAGCTCGAACGCATCGTGCCGGCTGAAATATTGAGCGGCGACAATGGCAACCTGTTCGACGACTACGCGGGCACGCACATCAACCGTGTGCCGGACTGGCATTTCGACGTGGTGGGCGGCCACAAGGCCCTGCTCGACCAATTGGGCGTGGCGACCTTGACGGGCTTTGGCGCCGATGGCCTCGGCGCCGCGTTCGGCGCGGCCGGCGCGCTGCTGCGCTATGCGCAATCGACGCAGGGACGGGGCTTGCAGCACGTGCGTTCGCTGACGACGGAAACGGAAAGCGAATTCATCGGTCTGGACGCGGCCACGCGGCGCAACCTGGAGCTGACGGAAACCATCCGCGGCCAGGAATCGCCGACCTTGTTCTCCCTGTTGGATCATTGCCGCACGGCCATGGGTTCGCGCATGCTGCGCCACTGGCTGCACCATGCGCGGCGCGACCAGAACGTGGCCCGCGCGCGCCATGAAGCCATCGCCGCGCTGGCGCAAAGCGAAGCGGCCGGTCCGCTCGCCGCCACGCTGGCGCAAGTGCCCGATATCGAACGCATCACCACGCGCATCGCGCTGCTGTCGGCGCGTCCGCGCGACCTGGCCGCCCTGCGCGACGGTTTATTACAACTGCCGGCCCTGCGCGGCGACATGGTCCGTTGTTATGGCCCTGGCCAGGGCGGCGAAACCGGTCTGCTGGCCGCCATCCACGCGGCGCTGGCCACGCCGACGGCCTGCCTGGACTTGCTGGTGCACGCCGTGGCGCAGGAACCGGCCGCCATGGTGCGCGACGGCGGCGTGTTCGCCACCGGCTTTGACGCGGAACTCGATGAACTGCGTGCGCTGTCGGAAAACGCGGGCCAGTTTCTGCTCGACCTGGAAACGCGCGAACGCGAACGCACGGGCATCGCCAACCTGCGCGTCGAATACAACAAGGTGCATGGCTTCTACATCGAAGTCACGCACGGCCAGACGGACAAGGTGCCGGACGACTACCGCCGCCGCCAGACCCTGAAGAACGCCGAGCGCTACATCACGCCCGAACTCAAAGTGTTCGAAGACAAGGCCCTGTCGGCGCAAGACAAAGCCCTCGTGCGCGAAAAACTGCTGTACGACCTGCTGCTGGCCGAGCTGGCGCCGCACATCGGCACCTTGCAGACCATTTCGCAAGGCCTGGCCCAGCTCGACACCCTGAATGCGCTGACGGAACATGCGCAGCAGCACAACTGGGCCGCGCCGCAACTGGTCGACGAGCCGTGCATCAACATCGTCGAAGGCCGCCACCCCGTGGTGGAAAAGCAGATCGAGCGCTTCATCGCCAACGATTGCCGTCTCGTCAACGAGCGCCGGCTGCTCTTGATTACCGGTCCGAACATGGGCGGTAAATCGACCTTCATGCGCCAGGTGGCATTGATCACCCTGCTGGCTTACGTGGGCAGCTACGTGCCGGCCGCGTCCGCCACCATCGGCCCCATCGACCGCATCTTCACGCGCATCGGCGCCACCGACGACCTGGCGGGCGGTCGCTCGACCTTCATGGTGGAAATGACGGAATCGGCAGCGATTTTGAACGGCGCCACCGAGCACTCGCTGGTGCTGATGGATGAAGTGGGCCGCGGCACTTCGACCTTCGACGGCCTGGCCCTGGCGTGGGCCATCGCGCGCCACCTGATCGACAGCAGCCGCAGCTTCACTCTGTTCGCCACGCATTACTTTGAGCTGACGCAATTGCCGGACAGCCATCCGAGCGCGGCCAACGTGCATCTGTCCGCCGTCGAGCACAAGGACAGCATCGTCTTCCTGCACGCCGTGCAGGCCGGTCCCGCCTCGCAAAGCTACGGCTTGCAGGTGGCCCAGCTGGCCGGCGTGCCGCAACCGGTGATCAAGGCCGCGCGCAAGCACCTGGCGCGCCTGGAAGCGCAGGCGCTGGACGCCACGCCGCAGCGCGACCTGTTCGCCGCACCTGCCGCCGATCCGTATGCGCAAGAGGAAGAAGAGGCAGCGGCGGCGCCGCTGGCCGCATTGAACGCGGCGCAGCAGGCCTTGCTCGACGCCATCGCCGATCTCGATCCCGACGCGCTCACGCCGCGCGATGCGCTGGAGCAGCTGTATCAATTGAAACGGCTGGCCGCCGCATGACCTGCCGGCGCAGCTCGATATGCCTGCTGGCCGCCGGCTTGCTGGCTGCCAGCCTGCCATGGCAAGCGGCGCTGGCCGCCCCGGGCGACCAGGCCGGCTTCGAGTTTGCCGTGCTGGGCCATTCCTTCAACGCAGGGCCGGACGATGGCCCCCTGAAAAAAGCCATCGCCGACACCAGCGCCTTCAATGCCTCCTTCGTAGTGGCCACCGGCATCAAGGCCGCCAGCGAATCGTGCAGCGACAAGCTGTACGGCCAGCGCAAGGACTTGCTGGACGCCAGCGGCCCGCCGCTGATCGTCTCGCTGTCGGCCAGCGACTGGGCCAACTGCCGCAATTCGCGCGGCCGCATCAACGCCATCGAGCGCCTGAACCGCCTGCGCGACGTGTATTTTGCCGACGACCAGAGCCTGGGCCAGCGCAAGCTGACCCTGTCGCGGCTGTCATCGACGGCGAAGTTCCGCAGCTATGCGGAAAACGCCCACTGGGAATACGGCGGCGTGCTGTTTGCCACCATCAACCTGCCCGCGAATAACAACCATTTCTTGCCGGAAGCAGGCCGCAACAGCGAATTCGAAGACCGCCTGGTGGCCAACCGTTCCTGGCTGCAGCGCCTGTTCGCCATGGCGCAGCGCAAGCAGCTCGACGGCATCGTGCTTTTCTCGGACGGCGACGTGGGCGTGCTCGATGAAGACGACAATTCACTGCTGCCCAGCTTCAGTTCGAAACAGGATGGCTTTGCCGGACCACGCAAGCAGATCCGTACCCTGGCGAAGAAATTCAGCGGCAAGGTGTTATTGGTCGATACGCAGCGCGATGGCGACGCGGACGGCAAGGAAGGCAAAAACAAAAAGGCCGCGGCCAGGGCTGGCGGGCCGAAAATCAGCTGGAAAGGCAACCTGGGCCACGTCAGCATCGACAACGACTGGTCCGCCATCGCCGTACGGCCCGGCAAGACGCCATTCTTTGAGGTACGTCAACGGGCCGTCAGGCCATCGGCGCAAGCGAGGGCCAAGGCGTCGACTGTGCGCCGATAAAAAATAAGGCCGACGAAGTCGGCCTTTATTCCTTCAATCCACCAGTGTCACGTCCAACAGACGTCACGACGCCTGACAAAACCGTCGCGAGCAGCTGCGCGGCGTGGCCGAGAAGCGCAACCGTACTTAAAGTACGGTGAGCATCGCCGGCCGCGCCCCGCTGCGCGCAGTAGGTTTGGTCAGGAGTCCTCAGTGGATCGGGTGGGTGCGAAAGTGATCGCCTTCGTCGCCTTCATCTTCATCATCGCCATGGTCATGGCCGTGTGCGCCATGCACGTGGCCATGGGCGATTTCTTCGTCGGTGGCTGCGCGCACATCAGCGACGGTCAGCGAGAAGCGCAGCGCGATGCCGGCCAGTGGATGGTTGCCGTCCAGCACGACCTTGTCGTCGGCGATATCGGTGACGGTGAAGATCATCGCTTCTTCGTCCGGCGAATCGCTTTCCGGCATGCCTTCGAACTGCATGCCCACTTCCAGCGGCTCAGGCAGGCGATTGCGCGGCTCGACCTTGACCAGGGCTGGATCGTATTCACCGAAAGCATCATCCGGTTCGATCTGGATCGTATTGGAATAGCCAACTTCCTTGCCGTCGAGTTCTTCTTCGATCTTCGGCAGGGTGTTTTCATAATCACCGTGCAGGTAGACCATCGGCTGACGGCCGTCTTCGATCAGATTGTCTTGCGCGTCTGACAGTTTGTAGTTGACAGTCACGACCGTATTTTTGGCAATCTTCATTATGCTTCCTTTCATTGTATAAGCTGGCAAATTATACCTTCACGCCGCCAACGGCAGGCGCATTCCTGCATTTCCGGTTGTTATAATGGGCGCATGAAAAAATTAACTCTCCTCGGCGATATTACGCCGGCGCAATTCCTGCGCGACTACTGGCATAAAAAACCCTTGTTGATCCGTCAAGCCGTGCCTGGCTTCAAGGCGCTGTTCGATTTCAAGGCCCTGGCCGAACTGGCGACCCTCGATCACGTCGAATCGCGCCTGGTCAGCCATGCGGATGGCCACTGGAACATGCAGCAAGGCCCGCTGACCAGCCTGCCCTCGCTGAAACAGAAGGAATGGACCCTGCTGGTGCAGGGCGCCAACCTGCACAGCGCCAAGGCCGACGCCCTGCTGCGCCAGTTCCGCTTCCTGCCGGACGCGCGCCTGGACGACCTGATGGTCAGCTTTGCCACCGATGGCGGCGGCGTGGGTCCGCACTTCGATTCCTATGACGTATTCCTGCTGCAAGGCCAGGGCAAGCGCCACTGGCGCATCGGCGCGCAGAAGGACCTGAGCCTGATCGACGGCTTGCCGCTGAAAATCCTCAGCAACTTCACGCCCGACGAAGAATTCACGCTGGAACCGGGCGACATGCTGTACTTGCCGCCCCACTACGCGCACGACGGCGTGGCCATCGGCGACTGCCAGACGTATTCGATCGGTTTTCGCTCGCCATCGTTCCAGGAACTGGGAGAAGCGTTCCTGCAATTCATGGCCGACTCGATCGACTTGCCGGGCATTTACAGCGACCCGGACCTGAAAGCATCGGGCAAGCCGGCGGAAATCCCCCGCGAAATGCTCAGCACCATCACGGAAGAAATGAACAAGGTGCGCTTCACGGAAGAAGACGTGACCATTTTCCTGGGCGAACACCTGTCGGAACCGAAGCACAACGTGTTTTTCACGCCGCTGTCCAAGCCGCTGACGGTGGGCCGCTTCGCGGACGCGGCACAGAAAAAGGGTGTCGTGTTGTCGCGCAAGACCTTGATGCTGTATCGTGGCAAGAATGTCTTCATCAATGGCGAATCGTTTGCCATTGGCAAGGCCGATAAAACGGCCCTGGAAACCCTGGCCAATGAACGCGCCCTCGATGGCGCGGCCGTGGCCCAGGCTTCCGATGACGTGATGGATGCCTTATATACCTGGTATCAGGATGGCTGGATCGAACTGGCCTGAATGACGCGGCGTAGCAAAGTGGTATTACAGTAGGTAAAATAGCAGCTTCTGCGCCAGCGCAATGAAACATAATATTTTTATATCGTTTTGTCGCGCTTTCGCAAAACACTTACACTTGCTTGCAATTTGCTTCGGCAAATATTGCGATATCACAAAATAGTTGCGAATTTGCCTCTTGCTCCTATTGCGACGCACCAAAAATCGCTATAATATTCGGTTAGGAAGTTTCCGTTGTCTGGCAGGCACCACCTGGTACGAAAAGCCTTCGAAGACGACCTAACGAGCGATAATTACCGGTAATTATTCATCGCAACAATATTGATTTATTTTTTGAAATAATTAAGGAAAACAAATGAAAAAATCCCTGCTGATCGCCTCCCTGATGGTTGTTGCTCTGGCTGCTTGCAGCAAAAAAGAAGAAGCTCCTGCACCAGCACCAGTAGTTGAAACCCCAGCACCAGCACCAGCAGTTGAAGCTGCTCCAGCTGCTGCTGCCGCTGACGCTGCTGCTTCGGCCGCTACCGACGCTGCTGCTGCTGCTTCGAGCGCTGCTTCGGCCGCTTCGGACGCTGCTGCTGCCGCTTCGGCTGCTGCATCGGCTGCTAAGTAATTAGCACCCAGCACTAGAGAAAGCCGGCCTTCGGGCCGGCTTTTTTGCGTCCGGCGTTTTATCCGCAGGATAAAACGCCGGACGCAAACAATAAAAAAAGGCTGACCCGGTTTCCCGGGCCAGCCTTTTTAATGCGCGGCAGGTTCTGATGCCTGCCGCAAATGTGGCGCTTATTTCAACTGGTCGTTCAGCAGACCCAGGATCTTCTCGGCCACTGGCGAGGTATCGGGTTTGCCTTCGTTGCTGAGGATGCTGACCAGGCTGGTCGAACCGGTGCCGGCCTTGACCAGGACGCGGTAGCGCTGCGCTTCCTTGTCCTTGTCGGACGACGAGCCCCAGCTGAACAGTTTCGAGAAGAAGCCATCTTTCTTGACCGCGTCCGGATCGACGTAGCGCACGAAATACGTGCCTTGCGTGCGGTCGCGGTCTTCCACGGTGAAGCCGACGCGGTCCAGCGCCAGGCCGACACGGCGCCAGGCGCGGTCGAAACCTTCATCGACTTCGATGCCGCGCGTCTGCGTGGCAGCGTCGCCCACCAGCTTGGCGTGCTGCGGCTGCACGATGGCGGCATCAACGGCCGTCTTCGCTTGCGCATCGTCGCTGGCCGCGCCCAGACGCGTCATCAGCTTGGCCAGGAATTGCGCTTCCAGGCCCGGATCGTTCGGGCGAGCGGTCCAGGTGGTGGTTTCCTTGTCGCGGCCCGTGACGACCTCTTCCACGCCGCGGTGGCTGATGTAGATCTCGGTCGAACCGTCGGCCAGGCGCTCCACGCGGGTGCGGAACTTGTCTTTTTCACCGGTCGAATACAGCGAATCGAAGGCCTTGCCGATGGTGCTGCGGATAAAGTCTTGCGGCACCTTGGCGCGGTTTTCATTCCACTCGGTTTCCATGATGCCAGCCGTCGGCTGGTCGACGGCAATGGTAAAGCCCGAATCTTCCCAGAATTGCTTGAGCTGCGGCCACAGCACTTCAGGCGACTGCTTGACGACCAGCCAGCGCTGGTTGCCCGCGCGCTCGACCTTCACGCCGCCAGCCGTGACCGGCACGACACCGACCACGCCGTCGGCGCCCACGACGACCGGGGTACCGGCCGTGGCGTTGCGCTGCGCGTTGTAGCCGGAAGCCGTGGCCACGCCGTTTTTCGCATCGGGCAAGGAGTAGCGGTTATCCTGCTGCAATTGCGTCAGGTCAGGCGGCACGTCCAGGGTGCCGGCTTTCTTGACCGACTTGTAGTCGACCTTGTCGCCGCCGACTACCGAACTGATCATGCCGCAGCCCGCGAGGCTGGCTGCGACGGCGCCGATGACGATGCCGCGGACGGCGATGGTGGCAGGCGCCGGTTTGGTTTTCTTGCAATTAGTCATGTCGTAACTGGATAAGAAGCTAAGTAGCAGCTGGAATCAGGAAAGGTCCGGACTGGTCAAGTCCGGGCTTGAAGTTCGGCCTTAAGACAGGACACCGGCGTCGCGCAAGGCGTCGCGCACGGTGGCATGGCAGTTTTCAGCCAGCGGCACCAGCGGCAAGCGTATGCCGGCCGGCATCAGGCCCATTTCGGCCATCGCCCATTTGACGGGCACCGGATTGGGCTCGACAAACAATTTCTGGTGCAGAGGGAAAACCTTGTTATTGATGGCGATCGCCGTGGCACGCTCGCCCGCCATGGCCGCAACGCACAGTTCGTGCATGGCGCGCGGCGCGACGTTGGCCGTCACGGAAATGTTGCCGTGGCCGCCGCAGAACATCAGCGCCATGGCCGTCGGATCGTCGCCCGAGTACACGGCGAAGTCGGCCGGCACCAGGCGCAGCAAGTCGATGCCGCGGCCGATATTGCCGGTCGCATCTTTCACGCCGACAATATTCGGGATGGCGGACAGGCGCACGATGGTCTCGTTGCTCATGTCGGCAACCGTGCGGCCCGGCACGTTGTAGAGGATGACGGGGATGTCGACGGCTTCGGCGATGGCCTTGAAGTGCTGGTACATGCCTTCCTGGGTAGGACGGTTGTAATACGGCACCACTTGCAAGACAGCATCGGCGCCCGCTTCTTTCGCGTAACGCGTCAGTTTGATGGCCTCGGCCGTGGAGTTGCCTCCGGCACCGGCGATGATAGGAATGCGCCCCTTGGCGTGCTCGACGGTCAATTGGATCAGTTCGCAGTGTTCTTCCACGCTGACTGTTGCCGATTCGCCCGTCGTGCCAACGATGACGATGCCGTCCGTACCCTCGGCGATATGCCAGTCGATCAGCTTGCGCAGACCTGGAAAGTCCAGACTGCCGTCTGCGTGCATCGGGGTGACGATTGCTACAATGCTGCCCTTGATCATAGTAAGTTTATAGCGCCGATAAATAAAACAACGATTGTAGCGGATAGCCCGCGCCTGTGGTGCATTCTGACATAGTATGGCCGCTCAAAACGTCGGCAGCAGCGCTGCCAACCGTGGAAAATCCGGCCGGACGGCACAAATTCGTTGCACCAGAGCAGCTTTTGGCTGTTCCACTCTTCCATCCTCATACGCTACCACACGCAAGCCCTGCTGCACCGCCCAGGTCAGCATTTCGCCTTCCTTCAGCAGGAATTTCGGATTCGACGGCTTGCCGAACTGCTCATTGCCTTCGGCAAACGTTTCATACAGCAGCACGCCATCGGGCGCCAGGCTGGCCAGCATGGCTTCCAGCAGCGGCCGGTGCAGATAATTGGTGACGACGATGCCGGCAAAGCGGCCGGGAGCGAAAGGCCACACGGCGCCCGGCGCTTCGAGGTCCACCAGCGAGGTGGTGATGCCCGTGCCGGCCGCCTTTTCCAGCATTTCCGGATCATGGTCGAGCGCGATCACGGGATGGCCCAGGCTCACCAGGTGGCGCGCGTGGCGGCCTGCGCCGCAGGCCAGGTCCAGCACTTCGCCGCCCGGAATCAGGGGCGCCCAGCGACGCAGCCAGCCGGAAATCGATTCGGTTTCTACTGTTGGTTCAATTACTTGCATCGGTACTTCCATCAATTATTTGCAACCATCAAGGTGCTTGTATCACGTCAACAGGGCCGTCAGGGGCGTGACCACCGTGACAAAAATGCCTATGACAAATTCAATCGCCGCCAGCAGGGCGCGGTTCAAGATGCCCGTGTACATCAGCAGCACCAGGGCGCCGAACACATACAGACTGTAGCGCTCGATGCTGGCGTACGGGCGCGCCAGCTGCATCGGCAGCAAGCCCGTCATGATGCGCCCGCCATCGAGGGGCGGCACGGGAATCAGGTTAAAGACGAACATGGCCGCATTGACGCTGACGCCGGCGCCCGCCATCTTGCGGAAAAACATGCCCATTTCCGTCGGCGGCAGCACGCTGAGCACGACAAAGGCAATCATCCAGCCCAGGCCCATGACGAAATTGGCGCCAGGCCCGGCAAACGCCACCCAGGCCATCTGTTTCTTCGGATTGCGCAGGCGGCTGAAATCGACGGGCACCGGCTTGGCATAGCCGAACGGCACCTGGATCGTGAAATACAGCATCAAGGGCAGCAAGACCGTGCCGAAAGGATCGATATGCCGGATCGGATTGAGGCTCAGGCGGCCCGCGTCGGAGGCGGTCGGATCGCCGAAATAACGGGCGGCATAGCCATGCGCCGCCTCATGCAGGGAAATGGCAAACAGCACCGGCACCAGGTACACCGCAACGGTCTGGACTATCGTATTGAAATCGCTCATGACCGCGATTCTACCAGAGGCACCCTGGGGCCTTTCTTACGTTGTCATTAAGAACAGATGAAGAGCGGCGCAGCAACGGGTACGCGATACCCCTCTACAAGCCCAGCACGGCCGGGTCGCCGCGTCCCACGCGCACCACTTCCGGCTCCGCTCCCGTCAGGTCGATCACGGTGCTGGGACCATGCGCGCAGACGCCGCCGTCGATGATCAGGTCGACCAGTTTTTCCAGGCGCTCGCGGATGGTGTCGGCATCCGTCAGGCTCTCTTCGTCGCCGGGCAGGGTCAATGTCGCACCCAGCAGCGGCTGGCCCAGTTCTTCCAGCAGGCATTGCACGATGCGGTGCTGCGGCACGCGCAGGCCGATGGTCTTGCGCGAAGGATGGCTGAGGCGGCGCGGCACTTCCTTGGTCGCTTCCAGGATGAAGGTGTAGGCGCCCGGCGTGGCTGCCTTGAGCAGGCGGAACTGGCGGTTGTCGACCCGGGCGTACACGCCCAGCTCGCTCAAGTCGCGGCACAGCAAGGTCAGATGGTGCTTTTCATCCACGCCACGGATGCGGCGCAGGCGCTCGACGGCGCCCTTGTCGTCGAGCTGGCACACCAGCGCATAGCAGGAATCCGTGGGCAAGGCCACGACGCCGCCGGACTGGATGATCTGGGCCGCCTGCTTGATCAGGCGCAATTGCGGATTCTCAGGGTGAATCTGGAAAAATTGACTCATGTGTAAGCGTTCTGGCGAACCAGCTTGTTAAGTTAGCATTATTGTACGCTGCGCAGCGCGGCGATGCGTTGTTCGATCGGCGGATGGGTGGCGAACAGCGCGCCCCATCCCCCATTGCCGCCGCTGATGCCCAGCGCCTGCATCGATTGCGGCAGCTCGCCCGGCGGCACGCCGCCCAGGCGGGCCAGCGCATGCATCATCGGCGTGGGGCTGCCCAGCAGCTTGGCGGAACCGGCGTCGGCACGGAATTCGCGCTGGCGCGAGAACCAGGCGACGATGATGGAAGCGAGCAGGCCGAAGATCACTTCGCACACCATGACGGTCACAAAGTAACCGATGCCGCGCCCGCCGCCTTCGCGGTTGTTATTTTTTAGCAACACGTTATCGACAAAGAACCCCACCACGCGGGCCATGAAGACGACAAAGGTATTCACCACGCCCTGGATCAGGGTCAAGGTGACCATGTCGCCATTGGCGACGTGGGCGATCTCGTGGCCCAGCACGGCTTCCACTTCATCGCGGTTCATGCTTTGCAGCAAACCGGTGGACACGGCCACCAGCGCCGAATTCTTGAAGGCGCCCGTGGCAAACGCATTCGCGTCGCCCTCGTACACGGCCACTTCCGGCATGGCAATGCCGGCCCGCTCGGACAGCGCGCGCACGGTATTGACCAGCCACAATTCCGTCGACGAAGTCGGATTGTCGATCACGCGCGCGCCCGTGCTCCACTTGGCCATGGGCTTGCTGATCAACAGGGAAAAGATGGACCCGGTGAAACCCACCACCAGCGAAAACACCAGCAGGCTGCCCAGGTTCAGGGTACTGCCCCGCGCCGGATTGCCCACGCCCAACAAGCTGAGGACAAGCGACAGCACCAGCATCACGGCCAGGTTGGTTGCGATAAAAAGGACGATACGTTTCATGGGCGATGGCTCCGGAAAACAATAATAACTAAAAGATAAGTATGCGGTCGCGAATTTCAAGCCCGGCGCGCATCCTGCACTTAATGCCTAAGAAAATCGTCGCGAGCGGATGTGAATTGTGGCCGAGAAGCGGAGCTGTGCTAAAGCACAGTGAGCATCGCAGGCCGCAAGTCGCGCCGCGCAGTAGATTTTCGACGGCATTAAAACCAGTCGTGCCAGATGGGGGTCACGTTGGCGGGCAACGGCGGTAGCATGGCAAAATCCACGCGCGACTCGCCCGGCGCATGGAAATCCGTGCCGCGCGAGGCGAGGAAGCCGTAGGCGTTGGCCAGCTGCGCGTATTCCGGATACTGGTCCGGACTGTGGCTGCCCGTGACGACTTCGATGGCCACGCCGCCGAGTTGCTTGAACTCATCGAACAGCACGCCTTGCGCCATGTCGCTGAAGCGGTAGCGGCCAGGATGGGCGATGACGGCCACGCCGCCCGCGCCGCGTATCCAGCCCACCGCTTCGGCCAGGGTGGCCCAGCGGTGCTCGACATAGCCCGGCTTGCCTTCCGACAGGTATTTCTTGAACACGTCGGGGATATTCGCGCATTTCCCCATTTCCACGATGTAGCGGGCAAAGTGCGTGCGCGACATCAGGTCCGGGTTGCCGACGAATTTCAAGGCCCCTTCATAGGCGTCGGGGATGCCGGCCAGGTCCAGCTGGCGGGCGATCTCGCGGCCGCGCGCGTCGCGTCCCGAGCGCGTCTGGTGCAAGCCCTGCACGAGGCCCGGATTGTTTTCATCGACTTGCAAGCCCACGATGTGCACGGTTTCGCCAGCCCACGTAATGGAAATTTCCACGCCAGCCACGAAACGCATGCCCAGGTCCAGCGCGGCCGCGCGCGCGGCGGCGACGCCCGATACTTCATCGTGGTCCGTCAGCGCCCACACATCGACGCCCGCCTTGTGCGCATGCGCAGCCACGGCGGCGGGCGCGAGCACGCCGTCGGAGATATTCGAATGACAATGCAGGTCGACTTTAAGCATGTGAAAACAATACCCTGCACGGGCTCAGCATGGAAGAAGTTTTCATTGTACGCTGCTTGTCAAATCGCGCTGCAGCGTTCCAGACACACATCAGGCCAAAAATGCTTCCACCAGCCGCGCCAGTGCCGCCGGTTGATCATGATGCAGCATGTGGCCCGCGTCCGCCATCATCTCGCAGCGCACATCCTTGATGCAGGCCAAACGCCGGTCGATCTCGATGCGCGCCTGTTCTTTGGGTCCCATCCACTGCCACATATTCGTGTCGTCGGCCTCCACCCACAGCACGGGGGCCGTGATGCGGCGCCAGCACGCCATCACTTCTTCAACCTGGTACAGGATGGGATTGACGCGCTTGTGCTGCGGGTCGCCGAGGATGTCCCACTCGCCCGCCTCGTTCTGCGCCGACCAGTGTTCGGCCAGGAAGGCCGCGCGCGCGTCCGGCAGGCGGGGATTGGTCTTTTGCAGGCGCTCGGCCACGGCGCGCTGCGAAGGATAGCTGCGCATGGCGGGCGGCTCGCGCAATTCGGCTAGCCACTTGGCATAGCGGCCCGGCGCCTGCTCCGGCTTCGTTGCCATCATGCCGAAGCCTTCCAGATTGATGAAGCGGCTGATGCGTTCCGGACGCACGCCCGCGTACAGGCCCGCCACGTTGGCGCCCATGCTGTGGCCGAGCAGCTTGACGGGCGCGTCCGGCGAATAGTGCAGCAGCATGGCGTCCAGGTCGGCCAGATAGTCGGGGAACCAGTAGGTGTCGGATTGCGTATAGTCGCTCAGGCCAAAGCCGCGCCAGTCGGGCGCGATCACGTGCCAGTCGCCCGCCAGCTCGTCGACGACGAACTGGAACGAGGCGGCCACGTCCATCCAGCCGTGCACCATGAACAGGATGGGCGCGCCTTCGCGGCCCCAGTGGCGCACATGCGTGCGGGCGCCGCGGATGCTGATGAATTCGGAACGGGAAAGTTTCATGGGTTTCATCTGATTGCCTGCCTTGAAAGTGGCGCGGATGGCGCCACATGCTGTGTCTGTAGATAGTGCGCATATAAAAGTACGACCGTTCGATAATTATACCGGATTGGCGGTCGGCGGCAGGACTTGTCCTGCAACAGCGTAAAATAGCGTACGCAGCACCGTAAACTTCCGCGTCCGGCCCTGCCCGGCGCTTCCACCACAGCCACAGGCTAACGATGACACTCTACCAATTGGGCGCCGATGCGCCGCAGATTGATGCTTCCGCTTTTGTTGTCGACACGGCCAACGTGATCGGCAAGGTGACGCTGGAAGCGAATACGTCCGTATGGTTCGGCGCCACGATTCGCGGCGACAATGAACGCATCACCGTGGGCGCCAACAGCAATGTGCAGGAAGGCGCCGTGCTGCATACGGACCCGGGCTACCCGCTGGACATCGGCTCGAACGTGACCATTGGCCACCAGGCAATGTTGCATGGCTGCACGATCGGCGATGGTGCCCTGATCGGCATCCAGGCCGTGATCCTGAACGGTGCGAAGATCGGCAAAAACTGCCTGGTCGGCGCGGGCGCGCTGGTCACGGAAGGCAAGGAATTTCCCGACAATATGCTGATCATCGGCTCACCGGCGAAAGCCGTGCGGGCCTTGACGGCAGACGATATCACCAGGCTACAAGGCAACGCCGTGAACTATGTGCAGCGCGGCCAGCTATTTAATACGCAACTCAAGAAGATTGGATAAGAGAATGACGACTGAAACAACGGGCGCCGTCAGCGCCGCCATCCCGGGCCAGGATACCCTGCAAAAATTTATTTTCGACAATGCCGCCGTGCGTGGCCAGTTCATCGACGTATCGACCACCTGGCAGGAAGTGGTGTCGCGCCACGCCTACCCGACGGCCGTGAAAAAAGTGCTGGGCGAAATGGTGGCCGCCGCCGCCCTGCTGTCGGCCAACCTGAAATTCAACGGCTCCATCATCATGCAAATCCATGGTGACGGTCCCGTGCGCCTGATGGTGGTCGAGTGCGATTCCGACCTGCGCCTGCGCGCCACGGCCAAGCTGGACCCGGACGCCACCATCCCCGACGTGGCCACCGTGCCGCAATTGCTCAACGCCACGGGCAAGGGCCGCTTCATCATCACCCTCGATCCGGCCGACAAGGTGCCGGGCCAGCAACCGTACCAGGGCATCGTGCCGCTGGACGGCGACGACATGGCCACCGTGATCGAAAACTACATGTTGCGTTCGGAACAGCTCGACACCCGTCTGTGGCTGGCCACGGACGACACCGTCTCGCGCGGCCTGCTGCTGCAAAAGCTGCCCCACCATGGCGGCAAGGCCGAAGCGACGCCCGTCTCGGAAGAAGACGCGCTCGACACGTGGAATCGCGCCGTGATGCTGGCGTCGACCCTGAAAGAGACGGAAATCCTCGCCACCGACATCGAGACCCTGATGCAGCGTTTGTTCTGGGAAGAAACGATCCGCGTCTTCGACCCGCTGCACCCGAGCTTCCATTGCAGCTGCACGCGCGAAAAAGTGGGCAATATGCTCAAGATGCTGGGCGAGGAAGAAGTCAACAGCACCCTGGACGAAGTGGGGCAAGTGGGCGTGAACTGCGATTTCTGCGGCCAGCACTACGAATTCGACAAGGTCGATTGCGCGCAGCTGTTCATCACGGATGCGCCGGCCGAGGTCTTGATTCCGCCAGCCGCCAGCATCAACTAAGCATTACAGTTTCGCAATGAATCTGCCGCGCCGCCCTTGAGGCGGCGCAATTGTTTCCACTGTCATCGTTCCGTCATCAGTTCGTCATCAGCCCGTCACGCGCCGCCGTTACGCTGCGCAGCTTGTATTACTTCCCACTTTCCACAGGCTGATGATGACCACCCACTTGACGCTGGCCCTGCGCCGCCATTCCTTCCACGTTTTGCTGGGCGCCTGCGCCGCAGGCTTGAGTTTGCCAGCGCTGGCGCAAACGGCGGTGGCCGCCGCCGTGGCGTCCGCCACTACCGACATGGGAGCCGCTGCTGCCCCGATGGCGACCGTGGAGATTTCCTCGCGCAAGACGCGTTCTTCCGTTGCCCTCAGCAAGAATGAAATCCAGAAAATCCTGCCTGGCACGAATCCCCTGAAAGCCCTGCAAACCTTGCCTGGCGTCAGCTTCCAGACGGCCGATCCATGGGGCAACAACGAGCAGAACCTGTCGCTGTTCGTGCACGGTTTTTCCGGTCAACAACTCGGCTACACCATGGATGGCGTGCCGCTGGGCGACCAGCAGTACGGCAACTACAACGGCCTGTCGCCGCAGCGCGCCGTCATCAGCGAAAACGTGCGCAGCGTCGTGCTGTCCTCGGGCGCGGGCGACCTGGCGACGGCTTCGACCAGCAACCTGGGCGGCACCATCGAAACCTATTCCAGCGATCCGCTGGCCACGCAAGGCGCCAGCCTGCAGCAAACGGTGGGCAGCCACCGCACCTCGCGCACGTTTGCCCGCTACGACACGGGCGCCTTCGGCGATGGCAGCAGCGCCTATTTCTCCATCCTGCACCACGAAGCGCGCGCCTGGGACTTCGATGCGCGCCAGGGCGGCGACCAGTTCAACGCCAAATACGTCAACCGCAGCGAGGCGGGCAAGCTGACCCTGTTCTTCAATTACTCGGACAAGATCGAGCCGAACGAAGACAGCACCGTGCACGTGGCGGGCGAAACGAGCGCGCCATACACGCGCCCCTTCCTGTACCCGGACTTCAAGGCGGCCCTCAATTACCTGTCGCCCACAGGCGCGACGCCTGCCGCCGACGGCAACAATTACCGCAATTACTACAGCGATGCGCAGCGCACCGATTACCTGGCCTACGCCAAGTTCGACGCCAACTTGTCCGATGGCATGACCTGGTCCAACCAGGTGTATTACCACAAGGATGACGGCGCGGGCGTGGTGGCCGGCCCCATCGGCGTGGCCGGCTTGCCGGGCCTGTTCAGCGTGTACTACCCGAAACAGAACCTGAAACAGGTGTTCGGCAACTCGGGCTACGCCGTGCGCACCACGGAATACGACATCAAGCGCGGCGGCTTCATTTCCACCCTGCGCAAGGAAATCGGCGAGCACCAGCTGGAAGCGGGCCTGTGGCTGGAACAGAACCGCTCGTCCGCCTACCGCCGCTGGTATGCGCTCGATGTCAACAACCCGACTTCGCCCTACGACCGCCCCAGCAACCCTTTGATCACGCAGTACGGCAGCGAGATCGACAACAAGGTGGTGCAGCTGCACCTGCAGGATGAATGGCGCATCCGCCCCGATATCGCGCTGCAGGCCGGTTTCAAGTCCAGCCTGCAGTTTGCCGACGGCCAATTCCCCGTGCAGCCAGCCGTGGGCGCCATCGCGGGCGGCTCGACGGCCTTGCCGGTCGGCACCATCAACACGAAAAAATGGTTCTTGCCGCAAGTGGGCGCGCGCTGGGATGTCACGCCGCAAGACCAGCTGTATTTCAACATCCAGAAAAACATGCGCCAGTTCGTCACCTATGGCGGCGGCGGCGCCTCGCCGTGGAGCTTGTCGAGCCAGGCCGCTTTTGATTTGTTCAAGCGCGACGCCAAGCCGGAAACGGCCCTCACCTATGAAGTGGGCGTGCGCGGCAGCCACGCTTTGAGCCTGGGTGCCATCACGGCCATCGATGGCCAGGTCAACGTCTACCACGTCGATTTCAGCAACCGTTTGCTGCAGATCAGCCCGACGCCCGTGATTTCCTCCATCATCGGCGGCAACCCCGTGCTGGCCAACGTGGGCAGCGTGCGCACGGACGGCATCGATATCGCCGGTACTATCCACTTCGGCAACAACTTTTCGTTCTACAATGCCCTGTCGTACAACCGCTCGCAGTACGCGGACAATTACAACAATGGCGCCGCGCTGGTCTTGACGGCGGGCAAGAACGTGCCGGGCTCGCCGGAATGGCTGAACAAGTTTGTGGCTTCGGCCACGTTTGGCGATATCGAAGTGCAACTGACGGGAGACTATGTGGGCAAGCGCTACGCGACGTACACCAACGATTTGTCGGTCCCCAGCTATTTCCTGATGGGCCTGGGCGTGTCGGGCAAGCTGCCAGCCATGGCCGGCTGGCTGAAAAACCCGCGCTGGCGCGTCAACGTCAGCAACCTGGCCAACCGCGAAGGTGCGCTGAACGTGGTGGTGGGCGCGGCCGACAAGACGTACAACACCTTCCCGATTGCCCCGCGCCAGGGCTTCGTGACCTTGACGGCGGACTTCTGATGCGCTCACCCATCCTCCCGCAACGGCACTTTTCGCGCCGCAACTTCGTCCAGGCGGCCGTGGGCGGCCTGGCCCTGGCGGCAGCACCGGGCTTTGCCGCCGGCCTGCTGGCCCCTGCACCAAGCCGTCCGCTCGTGTTCGCCCACCGGGGCGCTAGCGCCCTGCGCCCCGAACATACCTTGGCGTCGTACGCCAAGGCCATCGCCGATGGCGCCGACTACGTGGAACCGGACCTGGTGGCCACGCGTGACGGCATCCTCGTGGCGCGCCACGAAAGCAACCTGATCGACACCACCGACGTGGCGCGCCGGCCCGAGTTCGCCAGCCGGCGCGGCAAGAAGATGGTCGATGGCGAATGGCACGAAGGCTGGTTCGTCGACGATTTCACCCTGGCGGAATTGAAAACCCTGCGCGCCATCGAACGCTTGCCGAAAGTACGCACCGGCAACACCTTGTACGATGGACAATTCCAGATCCCGACCTGGGAAGAAATCATCGATTTTGTTGCAGCGCAATCAGCCGCCAGCGGCCGCGTCATCGGCCTCGTGCCGGAGCTGAAAAGCTCCACGTATTTCCGCGATGCGGGCCTGGCGCTGGAAGACCGTTTCCTGTCGACCATGCTGGCGCACGAATACACGCGCCGCGCGCCGATCGAAATCCAGTCCTTCGAAGTGGCGAATTTGAAGTACCTGCGCGAGAAGCTGGGACGGCGCGCCAACGTGCGCCTGATGCAGCTGGTGGTGGGCGGCGACGTGCGTCCGATGGACGTCGTCAAGGCGGGCGGAAAGCTGACGTTTGGACAAATGACCACACCGGCCGGCCTGCGCGACATCGCCGCCTACGCGGACGTGGTGGCGCCGCCCACGCGCGGCGTCATCGCGCTGGGCGCCGACCAGCGCCTGGCCAAGCCCTCATCCATCGTCGACGATGCACACCAGGCGGGCTTGCTGCTGCACACGTGGACCTTCCGCCCGGAAAACCGTTTCCTGGCGGCCGACTTCCGCGATGGCAATGGAGAAAATGCGCGCAACGAAGCCGGTTCCGTGGCGGAAATGCGGCGTTACATCGAGACGGGACTGGACGGCTTTTTCAGCGACGATCCGGGCCTGGGACGCATCGCCGCCGGATAAACATTTGGTAACAAATTCTTTTCAGGGCGTGGCCGGCGGCTACGCCCTTATTATTCGTTTCTTGAATTTCTGAAATTGGAATTTGAAATTAGACATATATCGCCAACTCCATTATTGTGCAATGCAACAACAGACCATTCATGGAGGGCATATGTCCACTTTTACCAACACCTACAGCAACGACAACGACAACTACTTCAGCAACCTGGGCCGCGCCACGCGCGCCTTCCTGGGCGCCCTGCTCGCTTCCAAGCCGTACAGCGAACTGGCCCAGAAGGAAGTCATCGCCACCGCGACGACCGGCGCCGACGACGAGCGCTATGTGCGCCCAAGCAAGCGCGATTTCGCCCTGCTGAACTCGGAAGCGAACCGCTACGAAAAGCTGATGCCGAATCTGGCTTCGGAATTGCGTTTCCTGGCGTCGCGCGGCTAACTCAATACTCTGAAAGGATTTTTATATGATGTTTCTCGAAACCGCACTGATCGCCGTCGCCGTCGTCGTTACCGGCATCCATTTCTACCTGATCTCGACCGGCAAGGCACGTTTCTGATCAGCAAGCAGCAAGCAGCAAGCAGCAAGGCAATAGTGTGCAGCAGTACAAGGTAACAAGGTAACAAGGTAACAATATGATATGCCAGCCTGGCAATCGGTCCAGGCTGGCAAGCGGGAAATGAATACGACTCAGTGCGGCGCGGCAGCGTCCACCGGTGTTTCCAGCAATGGCGGGGTTTGTCCCTTGCGCACGATCTGCACGAAAATCTCATTCTGTTTGACCATGCCCAGCTCATAGCGGGCACGCTCCTCGACGGCGCCCGTACCATCTTTCAGGTCGCGCACTTCGGATTCGAGCTTGGCGTTTCGCGCCTTCAATTCCATATTCTTTTTATTGGCCACCGCCACCTGGGCTTCCATGTCGGCAACGCGCAGCCAGCCGCCTTTACCCAGCCAGAGGGGAAATTGGATCAGCAGCAGCAGGGCTGCCAGGGCGAGCGTAATCAGGCGCATGGGGTAGTCGGTTAACAAACCGGCCGGATATCTCCGGCCGGCCAGTGGGTTTTACATCAGCTTACTTCAGATTATAGAACGCATCGCGGCCAGGGTAGCTGGCGATGTCGCCCAGGTCTTCCTCGATACGCAGCAGCTGGTTGTACTTGGCCATGCGGTCCGAACGCGACATCGAGCCGGTCTTGATCTGCAGGGCGTTCGTGGCAACGGCGATATCGGCGATGGTCGAATCTTCCGTTTCGCCCGAGCGGTGCGAAATGACGGCCGTGTAGCCGGCGCGCTTGGCCATTTCGATGGCGGCGAAGGTTTCCGTCAGGGTACCGATCTGGTTGATCTTGATCAGGATCGAGTTGGCGATGCCTTTCGAGATGCCTTCTTTCAGGATCTTGGTGTTGGTGACATACAGGTCGTCGCCGACCAGTTGCACTTTCTTGCCCAGTTCCTTGGTAAGGATCGCCCAGCCGTCCCAGTCGCCTTCGTGCATCGCGTCTTCGATCGAGATGATCGGGTACTTGTCGCACCAGGTCGCCAGCAGGTTGGTGAACTCGGTGGCCGTCAGGCTCAGGCCTTCGCCTTCCATTTCGTACTTGCCGTTCTTGTAGAACTCGGACGCGGCGCAATCGAGGCCGATGGCGATCTGCGTGCCTGGCTCGTAGCCCGCTTCTTCGATGGCCTGGATGATCAGCTTGATGGCTTCTTCATGGTTGGCCAACGATGGCGCGAAACCGCCTTCGTCGCCCACGTTGGTGTTCAGGCCCTTCTTGTGCAGGATCTTTTTCAGCGTGTGGAACACTTCCGCGCCGTAACGGACGGCTTCCTTGAACGACGGGGCGCCCACGGGAATGATCATGAATTCCTGGATGTCCAGGTTGTTGTCGGCGTGCGCGCCGCCGTTGATGACGTTCATCATCGGCACTGGCATCTGCATGGCGCCCGAACCGCCGAAATAGCGGTACAGCGGCAGGCCCGCTTCTTCGGCGGCAGCCTTGGCCACGGCCATGGAGACGGCCAGGATGGCGTTGGCGCCCAGGCGCGATTTGTTTTCCGTGCCGTCCAGGTCGATCAGGGTACGGTCCAGGAAAGCCTGTTCATTGGCGTCCAGGCCCATGATGGCTTCGGAGATTTCGGTATTGATGTTTTCGCATGCTTGCAGCACGCCCTTGCCGAAGTAGCGCTTGGCATCGCCATCGCGCAATTCCACGGCTTCGCGCGAACCGGTCGAGGCACCCGACGGTACGGCCGCACGGCCCATCACGCCCGATTCCAGCAACACATCGCATTCGACGGTCGGGTTACCGCGCGAGTCCAGGATTTCGCGACCGATAATATCAACAATAGCACTCATGTCATTCTCCAAAGTTAAGCGTAACAGGGGCTGCACACTGCGTTCTGATGCGCAATTGCACAAAGGGGCAAAGAAACTCCCGGCGGGAACCATCTGGCCGGGAGCTGTCTTACGGGTAATACTGTCGCGATCGACCGCGTTATTCCGCAGCGGCGTTGGCTTCTTTGTGCGCCAGCGCTGCCTTGATGAACGAGGTAAACAACGGATGGCCGGTGCGTGGCGTCGACTTGAACTCGGGATGGTATTGCACGCCCATATACCATGGGTGGGCATTTTCACCCGTGCGTGGCAATTCCATGATTTCGCACAAATCTTCGCTCGGCGTGCGGGCCGAGACGATCAGGCCAGCCGCTTCGACACGGGCCAGGTAGTGATTATTGGCTTCGTAGCGATGACGGTGACGCTCGGTCACCACGCTGCCGTAGATCTCGGCGGCGAGGGTGCCCGGATTGACGGCGCAGGTCTGCGCGCCCAGGCGCATGGTACCGCCCAGGTCCGAGTTTTCATCGCGCAACTCGACTTTACCATCGTGGTTTTGCCACTCATTGATCAGTGCAACGACGGGTTGATCCGTATCAAGGTCGAACTCGGTCGAATTTGCGTTCGGCATGCCAGCCTTGTTGCGCGCGTATTCGATCAGGGCCACTTGCATGCCCAGGCAAATTCCCAGGTAAGGGATCTTGTGCTCACGGGCAAACTGGGCCGCCTTGATCTTGCCTTCCACGCCGCGCTTGCCGAAGCCGCCCGGTACCAGGATGGCATCGTACTTGGCCAGGTTCTCGCAACCGGTCGTTTCGATTTCTTCCGAATCGATGTACTCGATGTTGACGCGGCTTTCCGTGTGGATGCCGGCGTGGCGCAGCGCTTCGATCAGCGACTTGTACGACTCGGTCAGCTCGACATACTTGCCGACCATGCCGACGGTCACTTCCGCCTTCGGGTGTTCCATCGTGTAGATCAACTTGCTCCAGATCGACAGGTCGGCCGGTGCGGGATCGAGGTCCAGCGCGTCGCAGATGATCTTGTCGAGGCCCTGGTCGTGCAGCATCTGCGGCACTTTGTAGATGGTGTCGACGTCCCATACGGAAATGACGGCGTCTTCCTCGATGTTCGAGAACAGCGAGATTTTCGCGCGTTCGTCTTCCGGGATGGCGCGGTCGGCGCGGCACAGCAAGGCGTTGGGCAAGATGCCGATTTCGCGCAGCTTTTGCACCGAGTGCTGGGTCGGCTTGGTCTTCAGTTCACCGGCCGAGGCGATGTAAGGCACCAGGGTCAGATGGACGAAGGCCGTGTTCTTGCGGCCGGCGCGCAGGCTCAGCTGACGCGCCGCTTCCAGGAACGGCAAGGATTCGATATCGCCGACGGTGCCGCCGATTTCGCACAGGGCCACGTCGTAGCCTTCGGCGCCACGGCGGATGTAATCCTGGATTTCATTGGTGATATGCGGAATCACCTGAACGGTCTTGCCCAGATATTCGCCCCGGCGTTCCTTGCGGATCACCGATTCATAGATCTGGCCGGTGGTGAAGTTATTCACCTTTTTCATGCGGGTAGAGATGAAGCGCTCGTAGTGACCGAGGTCGAGGTCGGTTTCGGCCCCGTCATCGGTGACGAAGACTTCACCGTGTTGCATAGGGCTCATCGTGCCAGGATCGACGTTGATATACGGGTCGAGC
>Ga0182007_10000163_pt1 | contig 46066 bp, 48 predicted proteins | sample Sormic07211113_1_FD_123023 | JGI IMG/M metagenome (GOLD analysis project Ga0182007, IMG submission 123023) | Rhizosphere microbial communities from Sorghum bicolor, Mead, Nebraska, USA - 072115-113_1 MetaG | ecosystem: Host-associated > Plants > Roots > Rhizosphere | place: USA: Nebraska...
TACAGCCGGGCGTTGTCGATCGCCACGCCCGCCGCCACGGCCAGCGTCGACAGGACCGACTCGTCCTCCTCGTCGAACTGCGCCCCGCCACGCTTCTCGGTCAGGTACAGGTTGCCGAAGATCTGGTCGCGCACCCGGATCGGCACTCCGAGGAAGGAGTTCATCGGCGGGTGGTGGGCCGGGAAGCCGTAGGAGGCGGGGTGCGCGGAGAGTTTCGCCAGGCGCAGCGGCTCGGGGTGACGGATGAGTTCCCCGAGGATGCCGTGTCCCTCGGGGAACGGGCCGATCCTCGCGATCTCCTCGTCGCTGACCCCGACCGTGTGGAACGCCGACAGCCGCGTGCCGTCCGGGCCGATCACACCCAGTGCGGCGTAATCGGCCTCGACCAGGAACGCCGCGGCCTCGACGATGCTGTGCAGCGCCTGCTCCAGGTCCAGCTCCCGGCCGACCGAGAGCACCGCCTCCAGCAGACTGTGCACCCGGTCCCGGGTCCCGCGAGCCGCGTCCAGCCGTGCCTGCAGCTCCTCCAGCAGCTCGTCCAGCCTGAGCTGCGGCAACCGTACCCGGGCCTGACCCGTCTCCTCGGAGGGCGCCACCGGTGATCCTCCGCTCCCAGAACCGGCCGTTCCGTCATGTGCCACGGTAACGGTCCGAAGCGGCGGCCGATACGGGGTCCGAGGTGGTGGTACTCCGCCGGGGCGGGCCCGGCTACGGCAGGCGGGCGATGACGTAGTCGGTGAGGTCGATCAGCCGGTTGGTGTAGCCCCATTCGTTGTCGTACCAGCCGAAGACCTTGACGAGATCGCCGTGCGCCTGGGTCAGCGGAGCGTCCAGGACGCAGGAGGCGGGGTCGCCGACGATGTCGCGGGAGACGATGGGGGCCTCGGAGACGCGCAGGACGCCCTTCAGCGGACCGTCGGCGGCCTCGTGGTAGGCGGCGTTGATCTCCTCGGCGCTCACCGCCCGGTCCAGGACGACGCTGAGGTCGGTCAGGGAGCCGTCCTCGACGGGCACCCGGACGGCGATGCCGTCCAGCGTCCCGGCGAGTTCGGGCAGGACCAGGCCGACGGCGCGGGCCGCACCGGTGCTGGTGGGGATGATGTTGACGGCGGCGGTGCGGCCGCGGCGCAGGTCCTTGTGCGGGCCGTCGAGGACGACCTGGTCGTTGGTGTAGCCGTGGATGGTCGTCATCAGACCCTTGACGACACCGAAGTGCTCGTCGAGCACCTTGACCATGGGGGCCACGCAGTTGGTGGTGCAGGAGGCGTTGGAGATCACGTGGTGGTTGCCGGGGTCGTAGGTCCCCTCGTTGACGCCCATCACGAAGGTCGCGTCGACGTCCTTGCCCGGAACGGACAGCAGCACCTTGCGGGCGCCCGCCTGCAGGTGTGCCCCGGCCGTCGCCCGGGTCCGGAAGCGACCGGTCGACTCGATGACGACGTCCACGCCCAGGTCGCCCCAGGCCAGCGCGGCCGGGTCGCGTTCGGCCGTGACGGCGATACGGTGCCCGCCGACTGTGAGCGAGGTGTCGTCGTGCTCGACGGTGCGGCCGATCCGGCCGTACGTGGAGTCGTAGGCCAGCAGGTGGGCCAGCGTGGCGGGCGAGGTGATGTCGTTGATCGCGACGACCTCGATCCGGGTGCCGTTGCCTGCCTGGGCGCGGTCCAGCACACAGCGCAGGTAGTTGCGGCCGATGCGGCCGAAGCCGTTGATGCCCACGCGCACGTTCATGTCCGTCCTCCCCTTCGGTGCCCGGTGGGGCCCGGGCTGCACTGCCAGCCTCCGTGGGCGAGGCCGGGTGCGGCATGGGCCGGACGGGGGCGGCCGAGGGCCGTTCGGACCTGCCTGGGGACCTCAGCCGCCCTGCTGGCGCAGCCGGTCCTGGGCCTGGGTGGCGATCACGGCGGCCTGGATGCGGCGCTCCACGCCCAGTTTGGCGAGCAGGCGGGAGATGTGGTTCTTGACGGTCTTCTCCGCGAGGAAGAGGCGCTGGCCGATCTGCCGGTTGGTCAGTCCCTCGCCGATCAGGGCGAGGATCTCCCGCTCCCGGTCGGTGAGGCCGGGCAGCGCGTCGGGTTCCTCCTCCCGCTGCTGGTCGTGCCGGAGCCGGGCCATCAGCCGGGTGGTGGCGCTCGGGTCGAGCAGGGACTGCCCGGAGGCCACGGTACGTACGGCCGAGACCAGGTCGGAACCCTGTATCTGCTTCAGCACATACCCGGACGCGCCCGCCATGATCGAGTCGAGGAGGGCCTCCTCGTCGTCGAACGAGGTCAGCATCAGACAGCTCAACTCGGGCATGCTGGAGCGCAGTTCGCGGCAGACGGTGACCCCGTCCCCGTCCGGGAGACGGACGTCCAGAACGGCCACCTGCGGGCGCAGCGCGGGCACGCGCACCAGTGCCTGCTGGACGGTGGCCGCCTCGCCGACCACGGTGATGTCCGGTTCGTCGTTGAGCAGGTCGTGCACGCCACGCCGTACGACCTCGTGGTCGTCCAGCAGGAAGACGCGGATCGGGTCGTGGGGGCCGGGCCGCCGGCTGTCCGCCATCTGGTGCTCCTCGCGATGTGTGGCCGTGGCTCCGCGCCCGGGTGCGCAAAACCGGTTCCCGAGACGGGATCCTTCTCCACCACGGGCCGGTGGGCCAGGGCCGGTCGGCCCTGATTTCCGCCTGTCCCACCAGGACCAGGGCCGCTCGGGGCCGGGCACGCGCGGTCTGTCGGCGTCGGGACCCACGGCCCTCTTCGTGGGCCGGGCGGCCCCTGGGGTCGGGCGGGCGGCGGGGGGAGCCTGGTACTGCTCACAAACGATCAAAGGAGTGGAGCAGATGACTCCCAGGGACACCGGCGCCGGCGCCCCCGCCACCCCCGCCGTGCGGGTACGGGCCGAGGGCGGCGACGTCGACGAGCAGGCACTCGCGTACGTCCGCTCCAAGGTGGACGCGGCCCTCGACCGGCCGGGCCTGCCCCCCGTCGCCGGCGAGGTACGGGTCGCCAGGGCCGCCGCGCACCATGCCGAGCAGCCCTGGTCGGCGCGGGCCGAGATCCGTGTGGGCGGCGAACTGCTCGTCGTCCACGCCCGTGAGGCGAGCGCCCACGAACTCGGCGACCGGCTGCAGAACCGTCTGCGCACCCATGTGGAGCGGTTCTGCGACCGTCGGGACACCTCCCGGAGGACCGCGGCCCCGCCGCCCTGGCGGGGCGGCCCGTCCCCTCAGCGACAGCACTAGGGCAGGTGCGGTGGGCGGGGCTCCCCGCCCACCGTCCCGCGGGAGGAAGAAAGAAGACGCCGTGGAACAGCACATCATCGGCGAGGTGATGACCAGCGAGGTCGTCCTCGCCCACCGCGCGACGCCCCGCCAGGAGCTGGTCGGGCTGCTGGACCGGCACCGCATCAGCGGAGTGCCGGTCGTCGACCACGACGACAAGGTCCTCGGGGTCGTCTCCGGGACCGATCTCGCACGGGCCGGTGCGGGCGCCCGCACCGCGGAGGAGCTGATGTCCACCCCCGCGATCACCGTGCACCCGGAGCAGTCCGTCTCCGGCGCCGCGCGCGTGATGGAGCGGCACGGGATCGAGCGGCTGCCCGTGGTCGACGAGGAGGACCGGCTGATCGGCATCGCCACCCGCTGCGACCTGCTGCGGGTCTTCGCGCGCACCGACGGGGCGATACGCCGCGATGTGATCGACAAGGTCATGCTCGGCGCTCCGGGCCTGCCGCCCGGGGCGGTCGCCGTCTCCGTCCGGGACGGCATGGTCACGCTGACCGGGCTGGTGGCGCGTAGCGGCGACATCGGCCCGGCCGTGCGGTCGGCCTGGCAGGTCGAAGGGGTGGTCGGTGTCGTCAACGGCCTCGCCTGCCGGGTCGACGACGCGGGGCCGACCGAGGGGTGACGCCGCTCTCCCGTGCCCCTGGCCCATGCCCCCGTGCACTCGGCCCACTTCTGGGAACACGGAACCGGGGCGAAGGGCCCTCCGGTGCCGGCGAAGGGGCCGAGCGGCCCTAGCCCGGTCCGTACCCCCCCGACTGCAATTACCCCCCGACTGCAATGGTCCGACCGGACGACCACCGCGTGAGCCACGAGCACCCAGCCACCAGAACCCAGAGAACCCATGGAAGCCGCCCATGCCCCGGGACCAAGCAGAGCCGGTCCGGAAGGGACCCCGCGAGAGCATCACGCTCGACACCGCGGAGGCCATGCGGCTGCTGGGCAGCGTCTCCTTCGGCCGGATCGTCTTCACTCAGCACGCGCTGCCGACGGTCCGTCCGGTCAACCATGTTCTCGACGGCGGGGACATCGTCATCCGCACCCACGAGGGCGCGGCCCTCACCTCCCGTACCCGGCAGGCGAACGGGCCGGGCGTCGTCGTCGCCTACCAGGCGGACGCCATCGATCCGGACACGCATCTGGGCTGGAGCGTGGTGGTGACCGGATACGCCAACCTGGTGACCGACCCCGGCCAACGCGCCCGCTACCAGAAGCTGTTGCGCCCCTGGGTGGGTCGCGCGCCGGACTACACGGTCCGGATCCGCCCCGACCTCGTCGCCGGGACCCGCCTGGCCCCCACCGACACCTGAGTCCGCGACGGGCGCCCTGGGCCGGACAGCCGGTCGGGCCGGCCGGCGCCGGAGAACGTCACGAGTCCGTGGGGACCAGCACCACGGGGCAGTGCGAGTGATGCAGCAGGGTGTGCGCGACCGAGCCCAGGTGCGGGGTGAACCGGCCGGAGCGGCGATGTGCGCCGATCACCACGACGGACGCCCCTTCGGAGGCCTCCAGCAGCGCTTGGGCCGGGCCGGTGCGCACCGAGCGGGCGTCGACGCCCACCTTGGGGTGCTGGGCCTGGAGGCGCGCGAGGCTGAAGCGGGGCACCGCTTCCTCCGAGCGTTCGTACTGCGCCAGGCTCTGCTGACCGGGGCTCGTGGCGGGGACCAGGGAGGGCAGTTCGGGGGTGATGTGCCGGTGGTCCCAGGAGTGGACGACACGCAGCCACACGCCGCGCCGCTCGGCCTCCTCGAAGGCGTAGACGGCCGCGTCCGCGTCGGTGTCGCCCTGCAGTCCGAGCAGTACGTCGCACCCCGCGTCGGAGGTTGCGTCCGACGGGTGGTCGCCGCGGACCACCATCAGCGGACCGTGGACGTGGGCGGCCAGCCGCAGGCTCACCGAGCCGAGCAGCGTGCCGCCGATCCCGCCGAAGCCGCGGGTGCCGACGACGGTGAGGGCGGCGCCCTCGCTCTCGTCGCTCAGCGCCTTCACGGCGCCGCCCTGGACGGCCTTGGCGGCGACCGGCACACCGGGGCGCCGGGCATGGACGCGAGCGACGGCCGACGCCAGGATCGGCTCGGCCTCGTCGCTGTCGGGCACGGCGTAGACGAGGCGCAGTCCGGCATCACGCCGTGCGGCCTCGTCGGCGGCCCGGTCAAGGGCTCGTACCGCGTGCAGTGAGCCGTCGACTCCGACGACCACGTAGGGGAGGTTCATGTCCGGTTCCCTTCTGTGCCGTGTCCCGCTGCGGCTCCGGACACGATGCTCGTCGCGTGCGGGCGGCGTGGGCAGGGACCGCGAGAACCCGGCAGGGCGCCGTACGGCCCCCTCCCGCAGGGACCTACGGCCCGTCTTCCGGCCGGTTCGGGGGTCGCGGCCGCCGAGCCCGCCGGACTCAGAGACAACTGAGAGATTGCTATGAGAAAGTGCGCCGCGGGTTCCCCCGATCCGACCGGGGATCCAGTCCTTGTACGTACGACCCGACCCCCCATGGAGAACGCACTCATGAGTCTCACCGTTGTCAACGGCCTGCCCGCGCATGTGCTGTTCGTGCACTTCGTCATCGTGCTCGTGCCGCTGAGCGCCCTGGCACTCGTGGTGTGCGCGGTCTGGCCCGGCAGTGCCCGCCGGCTCGGTCTGCTGCTGCCGGCCCTCGCGTTCGTGACGCTGGCGAGCGTGCCGTTGGCGACCCACGCGGGAGAGTGGCTGGAAGAACATGTCGGCAGCAGCTCCCTGGTGCGCAAGCACGCCGAGCTCGGTGACGGTCTGCTGCCGTGGGCTCTCGGTCTCTTCGTTGTCTCGGCCGTCGTGTGGTGGACGGCCCGCCGCTCGGCCCCCGCCGCGGACGGCACGTCGGGCGCCTCGTGGACGCCCCCGATACTGCTTCGGGGCGTCGTGATGGTCCTTGCCCTCGCTGTCGCGGTCGGCGCCGTGGTGGACGTCTACCGGATCGGCGACTCGGGCGCCAAGGCGGCCTGGCACGACGGCTACTCCAAGACGGCCACGAAGTAACGGCCGACGTGTTCGCCGGCCCCGCGCGACGGCGGCGAGGAGTGTCCGGTCCCGGGCGTTAGCCCGCGAGGGGCCAGGGCACTCGGGAGCCGTGGCGGATCCGGACCGGGAGCCGCCGCTTCTGGCTGGAGGTGAAGAGCATGGGGCACGGCGGAAACGTGATCGACGAGCTGATGACCGACCATCGCGAGGTGGAGGAGCTGTTCGGCCGCATCGAGTCGCTGCCGATCGGGGACAAGGACCGCAAGGTCCACGCCGACCAGGTCACGATCGAGCTGGTGCGGCACTCGGTCGCCGAGGAGGCCTATCTCTATCCGGCGGTGCGTGAGCACATCCCCGGCGGGGACGGCATCGCGGACAAGGAGATCGAGGACCACTCGACGGCCGAGCAGATCATGAAGGAACTGGAGAGCTGCGAGGCGGACCACGCCGAGTTCGACCGGCTCATCGGCAGGCTGATGACCGACGTCCGCGCGCACATCGCCGACGAGGAGGAGAACCTCTTCCCGAAGCTGCGTGCCGTGTGTCCGCCGGAGGCGCTGGACAAGCTGGGCGACAAGGTCCGCCAGGCCAAGAAGGCGGCGCCGACCCGGCCCCACCCCTCGGCACCGGACACCCCTCCGGCCAACAAACTGCTGGCACCGGGAGTCGGCCTGGTCGACCGCATGCGCGACGCCCTCAGCGGCCGCGGCAAGCACGGCTGACGGGCCGGACGGCTCACAGGAACCGCTCAAGGGCCTCGGTCAGCTCCGCAGGCTTCTCCAACGGGAGTTCATGGCCGGCGTCGATGACGCGGACGACGGCGTTCGGGTACGCCTTCGCCATGCGCAGCATCTGCTTCACCGGCAGCTGGATGTCGTGGTGGCCGTGGACGATCAGGGTGGGTGCCTTGATCTCGCCGACGCGGTCGAGGACGTCGAAGGCCCGCATGGCGCCGTAGTCGGTCATGACCACTTCCTTCGGCGTGGCGGCCGAGGCCTTGATGTATCGGCGGATCTCCTCGCGCGGATGGCCCGGCGCGAAGGCCCGCTGGATGTTGGCGGCGACGAAGAGCCTGAAGGGCACGAGGGTGGAGGCCGCCATCACCAGGCCGCGGCCACGGCTGTAGGTCATACGGCTGATGGAGCCGACCAGGACCAGGCGCTCGACGAGTTGGGGCCGGGCCAGCGCGACGGTCTGGGCGATCATGCCGCCCATGGAGTGACCGACGAGGACGCAGCGGTCGACGTCCAGATGGTCGAGCAGGGCGAGGACGTCCCGGGCGAGGTCGTCGACGGCCCGTACGCCGGCGCCGGTGCTCTCGCCGTGGCCGCGCAGGTCGAGTCGTATCACCCGGCGCTTCGGCGAGAAGTGCGCGATCTGGTGGTCCCAGCGGTGGCGGTCGGCCGTCCAGCCGTGGACGAGGACCAGGGGGACGCCCTCGCCGTCGTGGGGGCCTTCGTCGTCGTACGTCAACACCGCGCCCTCGACGTCGAGTTGCGCCATGTCCGCCTCCTGGGTCCGGTCCGTTACCGACCAGTAGGCTAGTGGGTCGCGCAGCCGTCGTCACCGTGGCGGACACGACAGGGCCCGGGCACCGTGAGCGGCACGGCGCCCGGGCCCTGGGCGTGAGCGGTGGTCAGCTCCCGTCGAGGCGGGCGCGCAGGAGTCCCTTGCCCAGTTCGGCACCCTTGCGACTGTCGGCCTGGGCCTTGCGGAACAGGTCCGCGACCTCGGTGTCCTTCTCGCGCTCCGCGTCCTGGATGTAGCTCTCCAGGCGCAGGGCGTTGTTCAGGCATGCCTCGACGTACCAGATGAGGTTGTAGTCCTTGTCCGGCGTCCCGGTCACGCCGCCGGTCTCCGTGCTGCTGGTCATCTTGTGCGGCCCTCCTCCAGCGGTTGTCCTTCCGGAGAGGTCCGGGTACCCGTCATACGCTGCGCATTCAGCCCACGTCCGACGGGAACCGTGTCAGGCGCCGTGGTCCGCGAAGGCGCCGCCGTCGGTGAAGGCCAGTCGGGCGAAGCGTTCGCCGATGCGGCGGTGGGTGGCGGCATCGGGGTGGAGGTCGTCGGGGAGCGGCAGTTCGGCGCTGTCGGCCTCGCCGTAGAGGGCGCGGCCGTCGAGGTGGTGGAGGTTGGGGTCGTCGGCGGAGCGCTGCTTCACGATCCGGGCCAACTGCTCGCGCACGACGTTCAGGGTCAGCTTTCCGCTCGCCACGTCCGCGGGATCGCCCATGGCCGTGAAGCGCAGCCGGCCCTCGGCGAGGGCGCCGAGGGCCCAGGCGGTGGGGCCGGGGGTGTCCTCGTGGATGGGGCAGAGGATCGGCGAGACGACCAGCAGGGGTGTGGTCGGGTGGCCTTCGCGGATGGTGTCGAGGAAGCCGTGGACGGCGGGGCCGAAGGCGCGCAGGCGCATCAGGTCGGCGTTGACCACATTGATGCCCAGTTTGACGCTGATCAGGTCGGCGGGGGTGTCGCGCAGGGTGCGGGCGGTGAACGGGTCGAGCAGGGCGCTGCCGGCGAAGCCCAGGTTGATCAGTTCGACCCCGGCGAGGGAGGCGGCGTGCGCGGGCCAGGTGTGGGTGGGGCTCGCGGCGTCGGATCCGTGGCTGATCGAACTGCCGTGGTGCAGCCAGACTTTGCGGCCGTTCGCCGGTGCGGGCTCGACGGGGGCGTCGGTGCGCAGGGCGACGAGTTCGGTGATCTCGTTGTGCGGGAGCCAGATCTCGATGTCCTTGACGCCCTCGGGCAGATCGGTGAAGCGGAGGGTGCCGGGTGTGCCGCGGCGGAGTTCGGTGGCGCCGGTCTTCAGGTCGATGGTCGCCGTGTCGCCGCCCTTCACCACCCCCTGGCCGGCCGGGCGGCCGTCGACGAGGAGGTCGTAGACACCGTCGGGGCGCGAGGGAGCGTCGACGTAGACACGCTTGACGGGCAGTGTGTCGAGTTCGAGGGCGGTGGCGCGGGTGCGCAGGACCAGCCGTATGCCGGAGGGCTGGGCCTCGGCCATGGCCAGCTGTCCGTCGTCGCACTGGGCCCGGGCCCAGGCGGGCAGCCGGTGCGGCAGCAGGCCGCGGTCGGTGCGCTCCACGTCGACGGCACCGCGCAGCAGCTGCGCGGTGAGGGGCGTGGTGATCCAGTCGTACTCGGTGTCCATGTCCTCTGCCTGTCGGTCAAGGGGTGGGCGTGGCGGGCCAGTTGCGCAGGAGGGCGTCCAGGGCGTCGAGGATCCGGGTCCAGCTCTCCTGGGAGTCGGGGGCGCTGTGGCTGAAGCCGCCGGCCAGCTCAAGGCTCGAGTAACCGTGGAAGACGCTTCCCAACAGCCGTACGGCGTGTGTCTGGTCCGGCTCGGCGAGGTCGTAGCCGCGCAGGATCGCCCGGGTCATCCGGGCGTGCCGGACGCCCGCGCTGGCGGCGGCCGTCTCGGGGTCGAGCGGCAGCCGGGCCGCGCTCGCACGGCCGGGGTGTTCCCGGCTGTAGTCGCGGTAGGCGTCGGCGAAGGCGACCAGGGCGTCCTTGCCGGCCCGTCCGGCGAGGGCGTCGGCGGCCCGGTCGGCGAGCTCCTCCAGGGCGAACAGGGCGATGCGGGTCCTGAGGTCCTCGGAGTTCTTCACGTGCGAGTACAGGCTCGCGACCTTCACGTCGAAGCGCCTGGCGACCTCCGAGACGGTGACGTGGTCGAAGCCGACCTCGTCGGCCAGCTCCGCACCTGCCCGGACCACACGCTCCGTGGTCAGCCCTACGCGCGCCATGACGCCCCTCTCACTTGCCTGAATCAATTATGCGTTTGCCTAAAACCTTTAGGCAAATTAGCGTGGCCTTATGGAACCGTTGACCGAGCCACAGATCCGCGCCGCCTTCGTGAACTGCACCAAGGGTGAGGCGAAGCGCCTGCACATCCCGCACGACCTGGCCGACCGGCCGTGGGAGGACCTGGACTGTCTCGGCTGGCGCGACCCTCAGGCCCCCGACCGCGCCTACCTCGTGGTCGAGCTGGACGGCCGGCCCTTGGCCGTCCGGCTCCGCGACTCCCCCGCCGGGTCCTGGCAGACCCGCCGCAGCATGTGCTCGATGTGCCTGACCACCCATTCCGGCGGCGTCTCCCTGATGGTCGCGCCCCGGGCGGGGAAGGCCGGGCAACAGGGCAACTCGGTGGGCGCGTACATGTGCAGCGACCTCGCCTGCTCGCTGTACGTGCGGGGCAAGAAGGACGCGGGCGTCGGGGCACGGCTGCCCGAGACCATCACGCAGGAGGAGAAGATCCGCCGCACCGTGGCGAACCTCGCCGCGTTCGTCGCCAAGGTGACCACGGCATAAGCTCGTCGGATGGCCAAGTACTTCGACGTGCACCCCGACAATCCCCAGCCACGCACCATCGCGCAGATCGCGGAGAGCATCCGGTCGGACGCGCTCATCGCGTATCCCACCGACTCCTGCTACGCGCTCGGCTGTCGGCTGGGCAGCCGTGACGGCATCGAGCGGATCAGGACGATCCGCCATCTGGACGACCGGCACCACTTCACCCTCGTGTGCCAGGACTTCGCACAGCTGGGGCAGTTCGTGCGGGTCGACAAGGACGTGTTCCGCGCGATCAAGGCGTCGACGCCCGGTAGTTACACGTTCATCCTGCCGGCGACCAAGGAGGTGCCGCGGATGCTGCAGCACCCGAAGAAGAAGACGGTCGGCGTGCGCATCCCCGATCACGTCGTCACCCAGGCCCTGCTCACGGAGCTCGGCGAGCCGCTGCTGTCCAGCACGCTGCTCCTGCCCGACGAGAAGGAGCCGATGACCCAGGGCTGGGAGATCAAGGACCGCCTCGACCATGTGCTGGACGCGGTGGTCGACTCGGGGGACTGCGGCACCGAGCCGACGACGGTCATCGACTTCTCCAGCGGCGAGGCGGAGATCGTACGGCGGGGCGCCGGGGACACCGCACGGTTCGAATGAGCCGTTCCGGGTTAGCCGGGGGGCGTGTCGGGCGGGTCGACGGCGCGTGCAACGATGATCACACCGGCCCGCGGGGCCGTGGAGTTAGTCGGCGCCGAGCGCGCAGAGAGGTAGTCCCCCATGGCCTCCGTACAGGGAACAGCCGTCGACATCACCACCGAGGACGGCGTCGCCGACGCCTACCTGGCGCATCCGGACGACGGTCTCCCTCGTCCCGGCGTCCTGCTCTACCAGGACGCCTTCGGACTGCGTCCGCATCTGAGGTCGATGGCGGACCGGCTGGCCGGCGCCGGCTACACGGTGCTGGTGCCCAACGTCTTCTACCGGCACGGCCGCACGCCGGTCTTCGACCTGCCCGAGTTCATCGATCCGTCGGCCCGACCGGAGATCTTCCAGCAGATCGGGCCGGTGATGCAGACCCTCACCCCCGAGCTCGCCATGCGGGACGCGGGTGCCTATCTGCAGTGGCTCGCCGACTCCCCGCTCGTCGTGGACGGGCCGGTCGCGTTGACCGGATACTGCATGGGCGCCCGGCTGGCGCTGTTCACCGCGGGCACCTATCCGGACCGGGTCGCGGCGGCGGCCGGTTTCCACGGCGCGCGGCTGGCGACGGACACGCCGGACAGTCCCCACCTGGTGGCCGGGAAGGTCACCGCCGAGGTGTACTTCGCGCACGCCGACGAGGACCCGGCACTGCCCCCCGAGCAGCAGCGCCTGCTGGAGGAGACGCTGACGGCGGCGGGCGTACGGCACCGCTGCGAGGTCTACCCGGGTGCGCCCCACGGGTTCACCCAGGCGGACACGGCCGCCTACCACGAGGAAGCCGCCGAGCGGCACTGGGTGGAGCTGCTCGACCTGTTGGAGCGGACCTTCTGACAACCGGCCGCAGGCGCCCGTGGGTTGTCCCACGGGCGCCTTTCGTTTCCGGCCGTTCCTTCTTATTGACATGCACGCAACCCCGGTGCCACTTTGAGAGCGCTCTCAGAAAAAGGTACGGACCAACCCCCTCAAGTGATCCCCCCACGGAGGTGGAGCGTGCGTCACAAGCTCCCTCGCCGGCTGCTGGCCCCCACAGCCGCAGCCGCGCTGATCGCCGCGGCGATCGCCGTCCAGTCACCGTCGTCCGCCAGGGCGGCGGTGCCCGACACGATTCCGCTGCAGGTGACCAACAACTCGGGCCGGGGCGACGCGGTCCACGTCTACACGATCGGCACGCTGCTCTCGACGGGACAGCAGGGCTGGGCGGACGCCAACGGCACCTTCCACGCGTGGCCGGCCGGCGGCAACCCGCCGACACCCGCGCCCGACGCGTCCATCGCCGGGCCCGCGGCCGGGCAGTCGACCACGATCCGGATCCCCAGGTTCTCCGGGCGGATCTACTTCTCGTACGGGCGCAAGCTCGACTTCAAACTGACCACCGGCGGTCTCGTCCAGCCCGCCGTGCAGAACCCGAGCGACCCGAACCACGACATCCTCTTCAACTGGTCGGAGTACACCCTCAACGACTCCGGTCTGTGGCTCAACAGCACCCAGGTCGACATGTTCTCGGCCCCCTACGCGGTGGGCGTGCAGCGGGCCGACGGGAGCACCGTCAGCACCGGGCACCTCAAGCCGGGCGGGTACAACGGGGTGTTGAACGACCTTCGCGGCACCTCCGGCGGATGGGCCGGACTGATCCAGACCCGGTCCGACGGTACGGTGCTGCGGGCGCTGGCGCCGGGGCACGGTGTGGAGTCCGGTGCGCTGCCGGCGTCCGTGATGGACGACTACATCAACCGGGTCTGGCAGAAGTACGCGTCGGCGACCCTGACCGTGACGCCGTTCGGCGACCGGCCGAACACCAAGTACTTCGGCCGGGTCTCGGGCGGTGTCATGAACTTCACCGACGGTTCGGGCACGGTCGTCACCAGCTTCCAGAAACCGGACGCGGACAGCGTCTTCGGCTGCCACAAACTGCTCGACGCCCCCAACGACCAGGTACGCGGCCCGATCTCCCGCACCCTGTGCGCGGGCTTCAACCGCACCACGCTGCTGGTCGGCACGAGTCAGCCGGACACATCCACGGCGGACTTCTACCAGGACGCGGTGACCAACCGGTACGCCCGCGCGATCCACGCGCGGATGGCCGACGGCAAGGCGTACGCGTTCGCCTTCGACGATGTCGGCAACCAGGAGCCGCTCGTCCAGGACGGTGCTCCGCAGCAGGCGTATCTGACGCTCGACCCGTTCGACTGACACCGAACTGACGCCGAAGGGCCTCACCCACGGGGGGTGAGGCCCTTTTCGCGCGAGGTGGTCAGCTGGCCGTCAGGGCGGTGGTGGCGACCTTGACGGTGTGCGTGTTGTTGAAGGTCGTGCGAGGGCATGTGTGTGCTCGGTCCGTTGAGGGCACGGGCGCCCTCGGTGCGCGGAAGGGTCCGCCTGTCCTCAGTTCGACGCCGCGGGTGCCGCCGTGCGTGTCCTGCGGCCGGTCGCCGCCAGAAGGGCGATCAGGGCGAGCGCCACCAGGAGGATCAGCACGAGCAGCAGCACCGTCAGGACCGTCGGGTGGTTCCACAGGGCGAACCACAGGGCCAGGAGCAGCAGGACGACGACGGTGAGCAGACGCCGGTGGTCCGCCGTCCACGTCCCCGCGCGACCCGTGCGGATCTCATGGCTGTCAGCCCAGCGCGCCACGGAGTCCGCGGTGCGCTCGGAGGTGGCCCGGGTGGCGCGCGCCAAGCGGCCGGGACCGACGAGGTAGGCGCCGAGGGCGATGACCACACCGAGCACGATCACCGTGCGCAGGGTGATGCGCAGGAAGTGCAGGAACTGGTCGAAGATCGCCGCCGCGGCCGCCTTGGACTGCACCTGCGGGGGCAGATGGTCCAGGTAGTAGCGGCGGGCGACGACCAGCGCGATGGCGACGACCAGCGCGGCGAACGCGGCACCCAGCGCGGTCTTCGCCAGGGCGCGTCTGCGCCGGTACGCGAGGAGTACGCCCGCCGCGCCGATGAGCACCGTCAGCACCGGCATCCACGTGCCGACCACGTCCAGGGCGTGTGCCGCTCCCTGCGCGCGCTTGAGCTTGTCGGACTTGAAGAGGACCATCTGCTTGTCGACGTCCGGGATGTGCGACGCCGGGCTCACGCCCGCGTCGACGAGCTCCTGTTTGACCCGGTCGACCGCGGTGCCGACATCCAGGGTCACGGTGCCTTCCTCGACGCCGATCGCCCCGCGCCCCTTGCCGGTCAGAGCGTGCACGACGGCCGCGTGGGCGGCCCGGTTGGCGTTCGTCCAGATCTTCTCGAACCTGTCGCTCTGCACGAAACGCGTCGCCACCTTCTCCGTGGCACTGTTCACGGCCGCGTTCAGCTGGGGGGCCAGCCCCTTCACCGCCTGGGCGGCGGCGGGAGGCAGCCCCTGCGACTGCAGCCAGGCCGCGAGCTCGGCGGTGACCCGCTTGCCGTCGACCCGTACGTCGACGGCGTGGACGATGCGGTTGCGCGCGGCATCCTCGATCGCGGGGTTGGAGGCGAGCGGTCCGACCGTGTCGACGTAACGGTTGGTGTCGAGGGCGATGTCGTGCACCCACACGGTCAGTACCGACACCGGGACCAGGATGCACGCGAGGACGATCAGAACCGCCGAGGCCACCTTCCGCACGATCCGGCCGGCCAGGTGCGAGGCGCCCCCGGACGGTGACCCCTGCGGGGCAGTGTCCGGCGCCGGTTCCCTCGGGCTGGTCATCCGTCCTCCAGGATTGGGGCGCGGCCTGTGGTGGCTGCGGCTGCTCTTCCATTTCCCCCGAGCGCCGCCGATGCGGCATCCCGGAGTGGGCCATCCGGAGTGCGCTCCGGGACTCCGGCTCGGCCCGCGAGCCGTGTCGATGCCGGACAGGGACGGGACCGGGTCCGATCATGTGCGGGTCGACACTTTCCGTCCCGATTGGTCCTGGATGCCACATCTGCGCCACGTGTCGTACCACCGCAGCCACCGCGTCGCCGTCCGCTGCTCCGGCACGTCCCACAGCGGCTGTGACAGCGGTGCCCGGCGCCTCCGCCGCGCCCCCGACGCCACGTCGGCGGGGTCACGGTGAGCGGCGGCAACGCGTGGGCCGGGGCCGCCGTGGCCGCCGTCACGGCGGGATACGCGCTCTTCTCCCGGCGGCTGGCCACGACCGCGGTGTCGGGGCCGATGGTGTTCGCCGGCTTCGGGGTGGCCATCGGCCCGCTCGGGCTCGGCCTGATCGACCTGGAGCACGACGCGGGAAGCGTGCTCACCCTGGTCGAGGCGGCCCTGACGCTCGTCCTGCTGACGGACGCGATGACCGTGCGCCGGTCGGATCTGCGCGTCGGCGGCTTCCTCCCCGGCCGGCTCCTGGGAATCGGGCTGCCGCTGACCATCGGGACCGGCTGGCTGCTCGCGTGGCCCCTGTTGCCGGGGCTGACCGCGTGGGAACTCGCGCTGCTCGGGACGATCCTGGCCCCCACCGACGCGGCCCTGGGCAAGACCGCCGTCTCCAGCCCGAGTGTCCCCCCGCTCGTCCGCAGCGGTCTGAACGTCGAGAGCGGCCTCAACGACGGTATGGCGCTGCCCTTCTTCGTGCTGTTCCTGGCGGCCGTGCCCGGAACCCATGCTTCCCAGGAGGGCGTGGCCGGGGTCTTCTGGCGCGCCCTCGTGCTCAGCACCGCCCTGGGGCTGGTCGTCGGGGGACTCGGCGGGTGGCTGTTGTCCTGGGCCCGCGCGAGGGGTTGGGTCGGTGGCGTCTGGCGGCAGGTGTTCGCCCTGGCGGTGGCCGCGGGGTCGTACACCCTGGCCGTCGTCGTCGACGGAAGCGGGTTCATCGCGGCCTGGGTGGCGGGGTTCGCCCTCGGGGTCGCCCTGCGGCGGGCCGCACCGGCACAGGCGCCGGGTGACAGCATGCACGCCGCCGTCCTCGCCGACCAACTCGCGGAACTGCTCGCCTCGTTGAGCTTCCTGCTGTTCGGCGCCGTCCTGCTCGGTCCCGCGCTGGAGCACCTCGACTGGCGGATCGTCACGTACGCGGTGCTCAGCCTGACCGTGGTCCGGATGGTGCCGGTCGCGCTCTCCCTGGCCGGCAGCGGGATGGCCCTTCCCTCGGTCGCCTACATCGGGTGGTTCGGGCCGCGCGGACTGGCCTCCGTCGTCTTCGGGCTGCTCGTGGTGGAGGACCGGGTGCCGGGCGTCCGGCTCATCGGCCGGGTGGTCGCGGTCACCGTCGCCCTGAGCATCCTGCTGCACGGCACGTCGGCCGTCGTACTCGCGAAGCGGTACGGCGCCTGGCACAGAAAGGCCGCCGCAGCGCGGCCACGGCTGCGGGAGGGGGCACCCGAAGGAGACGGTGCCGGGCCCTCACGACCGGGCGGCAGTGCCCGCGAGAGCTAGGGAGGAACCATGGCCGACAACGCCGGCAACAACGTCACCGGGCGCGGGGGCGGGACGGCACACGGGGCGACACAGCGGTGGGCGGCCCGGCTGGCGATCGTCGCGGCCCTCGCCGCGCTGGTTCTGCCGCTCGTGGTCGCGGGTCTGAAGAGCCTGCTGCTGGCCGCCGTCGCGCTGGCCGGGTTCGCCGTGAGCGCGGCCGGGGTGTGGTGGGCGCTCAGTCGCAGGGGCCCGGTCAGGGTGCTCGCGGTGGCGCTGGCGGTGGCGGCGCAGGCGGCGGTGATCGGGCTCTTCGTCTCCGTCGGCCTGTTCTGGCTGGTGATCGTCGTCGTGCTGCTGTGGGCCGTGATGTGTTTCGAGGGCTGGGCCGCGCTCGCCGGGGGCGGCGGCGGGACCGTTCCGGCGGAACGCCGCGTCCCGCCACCCCAACGTCCCTTCCTCATCATGAACCCGCGCTCGGGCGGCGGGAAGGTCGGGAGGTTCGCGCTGCAGGAGAAGGCCGAAGCCCTCGGTGCCCGGGTCGCGTTGCTCGACCCCGCGCACCCGCAGGACGTCGCCGCGCTGGCCCGCGACGCGCTGGCGGACGGCGCGGATCTGCTGGGAGTGGCCGGCGGTGACGGCACCCAGGCCCTCGTCGCCGCCGTGGCGGCCGAGCACGACGTCCCCTTCATGGTGATCTCGGCCGGCACCCGCAACCACTTCGCCCTCGATCTCGGACTCGACCGCACCGACCCCGCCACCTGCCTGAACGCGCTCACCGACGGTGTGGAGGTCCGCGTCGACCTCGGCCGCATCGCCGAGCGGACCTTCGTCAACAACGTGTCCTTCGGCGCCTACGCGGAGGTGGTGCAGAGCCCCGCCTACCGCGACGACAAGCTGCACACCGTCCTGCGGATGCTGCCGGACGTCCTGACCCATCACCTCGGCTCCCGTCTGACGGTTCGGGGCGCGGGGGTGAGCATCGACGGCCCGCAGGCCGTGCTGGTGAGCAACAACCCGTACCGCACCGACGACCCGGCGGGTCTGGGGCACCGGGAGCGCCTGGACACGGGCCTGCTGGGGGTGCTGGGCATCAAGGTCGACAGCGCGGTCCAGGCCGCCGACCTGCTGCGGGGCAGACGCTCCTCGGGACTCACCTTCGCGACCGCCCACGAGGTCGTCGTCGACGCCGACACGCCCGAGGTGGAGGTCGGCGTCGACGGCGAGGCGCTGCGCTTCCCCACCCCCGTCCGCTGCGCGATCCGGCCTCAGGCCCTGCGCGTGCGGGTTCCCCGGCACCGGCCCGGTGTACCGCGGGGCCATGCGCGCCTGGACTGGCGCCGGCTGCGCGATCTGGCGCTGGGACGCGGCTGAGTCAGGCCCGGCGCAGGTACCACACCAGCGCGGTGACCCCCGCGACCGTGAAGATCCCGATCAGCATCGTGCTCCAGTGCCGGCCGGCCACCCGAAGGTCGGCCAGCAGCACGACGACCACGACCACGGCGGGCACCAGACAGGCCAGCAGGGCCCGCGCCGCCACCAGGACCAGGCCCGGGCGCAGGGCGGACCGCCGCGCCGCACCGGGCGCGGGCAGTACGCCCGTCCCGCCGGGCGGCGCGAAGTGCCCTGCGGCGACCCCGGCGAGCCGGCCGGTGGCACGCCGGTACGTCTCGGCGCACACCGGGATCCACACGAACGGCACCGCGAAACCGACGAGGACCAGCGCGAGCATGCCGGTCCACACCGCGGCCGTCCGTGCCTTCCCGCGCGGCCGGTCCTCGGGCGTGACCAGACCGAGCAGGTACGCCTCCCTCCGCACCGTGCTCCACCAGCCGGCCCTTCTCCCGCCGCCCTCCGCGACGGTGCCCGCCTCCCGCAGCGCCGCCTCCGCCTCGGCGACGGTGGGGTGGACCCCCTGGATCACCAGCAGGTCGGCCGCGACCGCCTCGTCCCGGGGGTCGCGGCCGGACAGCGCCGCCAGTTCGAGCACCATCCGGAACTGGGCCAGCAGCGCGGCGCAGAACGCGATCGGCATCAGCGCCATGAACGGGCCGCCGAGGAAGGAACCTTCCGCGACGGACGAGCGGACTCCCCGGCGGACCGCCTGGTGGGCCGCTCGACCGGTGTCCGCGGCGCGCTCCGGCTCGGCGGACCTCTGCTCGGAGACCCAGCGCTCGGCCGACGGGCCGAGGAACTCCACGGCGAACACGGCCATGCGCTCCGGCATGTGCCGGGGATCCGCCCGGACCGTACACAGCAACCGCCTGACCGCGCCGGGAGTGCGACGCCCCGCTGACTCGCCGTCCTTCACCTGCCGCACGCTAGCCAACCGGCCGCCGCTTTCCGCCTCGTCGATCCGGTGGGGCCGCCGATTCACCCGGATGAGGCGTACGGGAGCCGAGCCACCGAAGGCGGTGACGGCTCGTGTGTGCGAGGAATGGACTGTGGATCGCAATCAGTTCGGGAACTGGGCCAGGTCGGCTCGTGAGCTGCACCGGCGGACACCGGTGATCGGGCGGATGCTCGGCAGGCTGATCAGTGTGAACTGGATGGACGCCAGCGCACGGCTGGCGGCCCAGACGTTCCTGGCCGCGCTGCCGCTGCTGATCGTCGTGGCCGCGTTCGCACCCAAGGCCGTCAAGGACGCGGTGACCGACTCCGTGCAGGCCATGGTCGGCAAGGGCGCGCCGGTCAACGACATCCAGGAGACGCTCGCCGCCCAGGGCGTGACCAAGGAGGCGTACGGCGGAGTCGGCGTCCTCGTCACCCTGATCTCGGCGACCGCGCTGAGCCGGGCTCTGCAGAGTGTCTGCGAACGCTGCTGGGATCTGCCGAAGTCCGGGGCGCGGGTGGCGGCCTGGCGGTGGCTGGCATGGCTGCTGGGCTGGCTGGCCGCGCTGCTGCTCCAGGCCCCGCTGCGCCACGGCTTCGGCGGCGGCACCCTGCTCGGCGTTCTCCTCTCGCTGGTGACCGCGGTACTGCTGTGGTGGTGGACGCAGCACCTGCTGCTCGGCGGGCGCATCGGCTGGCTCCCGCTGCTGCCCGGAGCCGTGCTCGCCGGCGTCGGCATGATGTCGTTCGCCTATCTGTCGGGCCTGTTCATGCCCGCGACCCTGAAACGGAGCATCGCCCAGTTCGGGTCCCTCGGCTATGTCTTCACCATGCTGTCCTGGCTGATCGCGGGCTGCTGCGTGATCGTCGCCTCGGTCGCCCTCGGCCAGGTCGTGGCGGTCTCGGGGCCGTTCCCGCGGTTGCTGGGCACCCCGGGCGCCGACGCCGAGGAGCAGTGAGGAGTAGCTCGGTCAGCCCCTCAGGATGCGGTCCTTCTGGACGGCGAACTCCTCGTCCGAGAGCACGCCCTGGTCGTGGAGTTTCCCCAGCCGTTCCAGGTTGCCGATCTCCGCGTCCGTCAGCCCCGACGAGGCCGTCCGGCCCTCGGACTCCTCCTGTGCGGCGGCCCGCTCGGCCCGGTGCCGGGCGACCCGGCCGGAGACCGCGCTCGCGGTGCCGGCGGCGACCGCCGTGCGGGCGGCCACACCGACGAGACCGGGACGTCCGCGACGCGCCGGACGACGACCCAACATGACCTCACCCTTCCCTTCCGACGGCCCTTCCGACGGCCCTTCCGAGGGCCCTTCCGACGGCCCTTCCGACGGCATGACCGGTATCTCCGGTGGCAGGACCGGCGGCACGCGCTGTCTCAGGCGTTCTCGTACGCGCGCTCCACCACCTCGGCGGGGATGCGCTCATGGGCGACCAGCCGTCCGCCGGCGCGACGGACGGCGTCCGAGATGCCGGCCGCCCAGCTGTCCTCCCACAGGAGGACGGCCGCCGACGAGTCCGGCACGAGTTCCTCGGCGATCAGCTCCAGGTCCTCCTGGCTGAACAGTCCGCCGACCTCGCCCTCGATGTCGTCGAACGCCGATGCCTCCATCGGGTCGAGGGCATCGAGTTCGACGTAGGAGACCACGCCGTCCGCGTCCTTCTTGACGAAGGTCAGATCGAGGATCCGTACGGTGCCGCTCGCGACCAGGGACTTCAGCTCCGGCGCGATCTCGCCCCGGAAACGGTTGCCCGGGAAGGCGAGGACCACGTACTCGACAGGTCCCACGTCCATGACAGCTCCTCTTCCCGCGGCGTCAGCCGGCGAGCACCTTCTCCTTGGCGCGCTCGTACTCGGCGTCGGAGATGTCGCCGTGGTCGTGCAGACCGGCGAGCCTCGACAGCTCGTCGACGTGACCGGTGGACGTGGTCTGACCCGAACCGGCGGCGTCCCGCACATAGGCGCGGAACTCCTGCTCGTTCTGGCGGGCCCTGCGGGCCTCGCGCTCACCCATGCCCTTGCCGCGGGCGATGAGGTACACGAAGCAGCCGAGGAAGGGCAGGACGACACAGAACACCGACCAGCCGGCCTTGCCCCAGCCGCTCATCGAGTCGTCCCGGAAGATGTCGCCGAAGATGCGGAAGAGCAGCATGAACCACATGACCCAGAGGGCGACCCACATGATGGTCAGGAACGCGTTCAGCAGCGGGTAGTCCATGATCCTTCTCCTTGGTCGACGCCGCGGCCCGGTGGACCGCGCTGTTCCTGCCCCCACAGTGCGGGGCGGGCGATCCGCGCACCTCACCCTCCCCGGGTGAACAACGGCAGCCGTTGCGAGGCTCGGGGCACGGCAGGACGATCAGATGGAAGGTAGTCCTCCGGACTGGGAGCTGCGGTGGTGAGGTCCATGGTCCAGCCGACCTCAGACGGACACCGGGACACTGCCGCGGAACGGCTCACGCCGAGCGGTGACCCGCTCCTGGCGGCACGGTTCCAGGTACCGGCTCCGCCGGACACGTTCGTGCGCCGGGCACGGCTCGTCGAGCGTCTTTCGCTCGGCGGGCACACCCCGCTGACGCTCGTCAACGGGCCCGCGGGAGCCGGGAAGACCCTGCTGGTGGCCGACTGGACCGCCCTGGAGGGGGTGCCGATGCGGGTGGCCTGGCTGACCGTGGAGGCCGAGGACAACCGTCCCGGCGTCTTCTGGACCTATGTGCTGGAGGCCATGCGCCGCCAGGGTCTCGGCCCGCCCGACGCCGTCGGCAGTCCGGCCCGCCCCGGCGAGGTGGACCACTCGCTGCTCGCCCGGCTCGCGGCGCACCTCAGTGAGCAGCCGGAACCCGTCGTCCTGGTGCTGGACGAGTTCGACCGCGTGGTCGGCTCGACGGAGATCGCCGACGAGCTGGAGTTCGTGCTCCGCCACGTCGGCGACGGACTGCGCCTGATCGTCATCAGCCGTACGGAGCCGCAGCTGCCGTTGCACCGCTACCGCGCCGCCGGCCAGGTCACCGACATCCGCGGCGCCGACCTGGCGTTCCGGCCCGAGGAGACGGCCGAGCTGCTGAGCCGGCACGGTATGCGCCTGTCGGAGCAGGGCGTCGAGGCGCTGACCGAGCGGACGGGGGGCTGGGCCGCGGGAGTGCGGCTGTGCATCCTGGCGGCGCAGCGGGCCGCGGACCCGGACATCTTCCTCAAGGACTTCGAGGCGGGCCGCAGCACCCTCGCCGACTTCCTGCTGGCCGAGGTGCTCGGCACCCAGTCCGAGGAGACCCAGGACCTGATGCTGCGCTGCAGCATCCTGGAACAGGTCCACCCCGACCTGGCCAACGCGCTCACCGGCCGCGACGACGCCGAGCCGATCCTGGCCGGGCTGCAGCACGCGAACGCCTTCGTCGAGTCCATCGGCCGCGCGTGGTACCGGCTCCACCCGCTGTTCGCCGAGATCCTCCGGGCGCATCTGCGGGTGCGCTGCCCGGGTCTCGCGCCCGAGCTGCACCGCAGGGCGGCCCGTTGGCTGGTCGAGGCGGGCCTGTTCGCCGAGGCGCTGCCGCACGCGGCGGACGCCGGGGACTGGGAGCACACCGCGAACCGGTTCGTGGAGGAGCTGGCCATCGGCCGGCTGCTGACCGGTCTGGACGCCGAACTCCTCGACCGGCTGTTCTCCCAGATGCCCCCGGACACGCCCGGGCCCGCGGCGGACCTCGTGCGCACCGCCCGTCATCTGACCCGTCACGACGTCGACCGCGGGCTCGACCACCTTCGCCGAGCCGAGGACGACCTCCGCCAAGGTTCCCCGTCGGCGGCCAGGGACCTCAGCTGCGCCCTGCTGCGGGTGCTGGCCGCGCGTATGATCGGCTCGGCCGACCTGGCCGAGGCCGCCGCGCGGGACGTAGAGGCGGCGGAGCGGGCCCTGCCCCCCGAGCGGCTGGAACCCCACCCCGAGCTGCACGCCCTCATGCTCACCGACCTCGGGTCGGCCCAGCTCTGGGCCGGACGCTTCGACGCCGCCCGGTCGACACTGTCCGCCACCGTGCGGCTCAGCGACGGCCCGGGCGTCACCTTCCCCCGGCACGAATCCCTCGGCCGGCTGGCCCTGATCGACTTCCTGGGCGGCTGGCCCCACCGCGCCGAACAGCATGCCCGGGAAGCGGTCGCCGAGGCGGAGCGCGGCGGCCTGCCCCCGTCCGCCCGCACCGGAGTGGGTGAACTCGTCCTGGCCGCCGTCGCCCTCGACCGCGACGAACTCGACGCCGCACACACCCACCTCACACAGGTGTTCGCGTCCTCGACGGCCCCGCACGACCCCATCGTGTCGGCCGAACTGACGCTTCTGCGCTCGCGTCTGCTGCTCGCCGAGGGCCATCCGCGAGCGGCACTGCGCCTCCTCGGGGAACAGGAGCGGCACCACACGGCCGTCGAGCCCTCGCCATGGGTACGGGACCGCACGGCCTTGGCGAAGGCCAACGCCCACCTCGCCGACGGCCACCCCGAAGCCGCCGTGGACGTTCTTGAGGAGGGCGGGGCGGCCGGGCCGGAGAGCGTCGTGGCCGCGGCCCGCGCCCGGCTCGCCCTGGGCAGCGAACAGGAGGCGCGAGGTCTGCTCGACGCCCTCCCGACCGGCCGGGGCGAGGGGCCCGCCGTCAAGGCCAGGATGCTGCTGACGCGGGCGCAGGCCGCCCACGCGCTGGGTGACGGCACGGAGGCCCAGCGGCTGACCGCACGGGCCCTGGCCACGGCCCGGCCCGAGGAACTGCGGCGCCCGTTCCTGGAGGCCGGTCCGTGGCTGCGGCACCTGATGCGCCGCCGGCCCGCGCTGGCCCTCGGCCACGACTGGCTGCCGCCCGCGCTGCTGGACCACGCTGCGCCGGAGCACCCCCCGCACAGGTCCGGCCGCGACCCCCGCGACCCCCGCGACCCCCGCGACCTCGTGACGGAACCGCTCAGCGAGCGGGAGCACGAGGTGCTGGAACGGCTGGCCCAGACGATGTCGACGGAGGAGATAGCGGCCGACCTGCACCTGTCGGTCAACACCGTCAAGACCCACCTCAAGAGCGTCTACCGCAAACTCGCCGCGACCCGGCGGGGCGAAGCGGTGCGTCACGCCCGGGAGTTGCACCTGCTGTGAGGGGCGGGCCGAACGCCTGTCGTGACGTCGTGACGGCCCTGTCGCCCGCCCCCGGCGGATCCGTTCAGCCGGCGAGCACCTTGGCCTTGGCCTTCTCGTACTCGGCGTCGCTGATGTGGCCGTGATCGTGCAGGCCGGCCAGCTTGGCCAGTTCGTCCGCCTTGTTCGTCCCCCTCGTGGAGCCCGTCGGTGTCTCGGCGGCCGCGTCCCGGACGTACGCGCGGAAGGCCATGTCACGGGCCTGCGCCTGGCGCATGGCCCGTTCGCCCATGCTCCGGCCCCGGGCGATGAGGTAGACGATGACGCCGAGGTAGGGCAGGACGCAGACGAAGACCGTCCAGCCCGCCTTGCCCCAGCCGCCCAGGGTGTCGTCGCTGAAGATGTCCGCCACGACCCTGAACAGGAGCATGAACCACATGATCCACAGGAAGAACCACATCATCGTGAGGAACGCGTTGAGCAAGGGGTAGTCGGACATGATGCCCTCCGGTTTCGGTTCCGCCGTCCTGTGACCACAGCGGCGCGATGCTGACGGCACCCACGGTCCCCCGGGCCCCGGGGCGCGGGATCACCCGCTGCGGGTGGCCGGGTGACATGGCGCGCGCGAACGCCGTGGACCTTCTACGGTGATCGCGTGGAAGCGGAGCCGTGGCACACACGAGGTCCCGTCGCCACGGCCCGCCTCAGGCGCCTGAGGGTGTTCCTGAGCCCGGCCGTGGCGGGGGCGACGATGGTGGCGGCGGTCGGACTCGGCCTGGGACTGCCGCACTGGGAGGACTCCCTTCCCCAGGTCGGGCTGACCTACGACCCGACGACGGCCTCGACGACCCTCGCGGCCATCGCGGGCGGGATGATCACCCTGTCCGGGTTCGTGATCACCGCGGTCACCCTGGTCATCCAGACCGTGCAGAGCATGTCTCCGCGACTGATCGGCGTCATCGGCCACTTCCGCCGGTCCCTGACCGTCGTGGGGCTCGTGACCGGGACCGCGGTCTACGCGCTGGTCGTGCTGGCCCAGATCCGGCCCGACGAGACCCCGCGGCTCTCGGTGACCCTGGCCGTCGTCCTCGTGGTCATCGACACGGTCGTGCTGCTGCGCAGTCTCACCGGGCTACGGCAGTTCGTGACCGGGGGCGGGCTGGCGCGGGCGGTGGGCGAGCTCATGTCGGCGTCGATCGACGCCGCCCTCCCCCCGGGCGGACCGGCGGCGCGGTCCGCCGCGCCGGTCGCCTGGCCCGCCGACGTTGGCGTCCCCCTCGTCCGTACCGGGCGGCCCGGCATCGTCCAGAGCGTGGACGAACGGCGGCTGGTGCGGATCGCGGCCGCCGGGGAGGCGCGCGTCACGCTGAGCGTCGCTCCCGGTGACTACGTCCGCGCGGGCTCGGTCCTGGGGTACGTCCACGGCCCCGCCGGGACTCCCCCACCCCATGGCACCCGGCTGCGCCGTCTGGCGTCCTGCGTCCATGTGGAGCGGGTCCGCTCCCTCGACGAGGATCCGTCGTACGGCCTCAGGCTCCTGGTGGACATCGCGATCCGGGCGCTCTCCCCGGCCGTCAACGACCCCACGACCGCCGTCCAGGCGCTGGACCAGATCGAGGAGGCCCTGGTGCGGCTCGTCGCCCGCCCGCTCGGGGTCTGTCTGGTCACGGACGACCGTGGAACACCCCGTCTGCGCCGCTCCGCACCCGCCTGGCCGGGCCTGGTGAGCCTCGCCCTGGACGAGATCCTGCACTACGGAGCGACGTCCTTGCAGGTCGTACGGCGTCTGCGGGTGCTGCTCGACGCCGTGGCCGAGGCGGCCCCGGCGCACCGGCGCCCCCCGCTGGACGAACGTGTCGCCATGGTGGACCGGTGCGCCCGCGCCTTCCGGGATCCGCTCCTCATCGCCGTGGCGGAGGGAACGGACCGGCAGGGACTCGGCGGGGCGCCGGCTCCATGACCCCACGTACAGGGACCACACGTACTGGCCTCGGACGGTCCGTCAGTCCCGGGCGTCCTCCTTCCGGACCGTGCACAGCGCCCAGATCACGAACCCGTACAGGGCGATCAGCGTCAGCGACCAGACCGGGTAGTACGGGATGGACAGGAAGTTGGCGATGATCAGCAGGCCGGCGATGCCCACCCCGACGACCCTCGCCCAGGTGGCCGCGGTGAACAGACCGAAGCTCACCACAATGGCGATCACCCCGAGCGTCAGCTGGATCCATCCCCAGCTCGTCAGGTCGAACTTGAAGACGTAGTTGGGGGTGTTGACGAAGACCTCGTCGTTGGCGATCGCCATGATGCCCCGGAAGAGGTCGAGCGTTCCGGAGATGAACAGCATCACGGCCGCGAAGAGCGTCAGCCCTGTGGCGGCCGCCTGAACGCCCGGCGAGTGGTGGTGGGTGGTGGTGGCCATTGCAGGACCTCCATGGTTCGTGCGGCTGCGGCTCGCAACCGCTTGGGATCAGGCTTCCCCCTGGTCGGCCGGCCCGTCGTCACCCCTGAAGGGTGATGGCCGGTGGTGGCCGAACGTGTGCTCACACCATGACGGTGGCGGTGATCCGGTCGGTCTTCACGGCCTCGGCGAAGACCTCGTAGTCCCGCTCGTTCTGGTCGGCGTACGCCTCGGCGAACTCCACCAGGGCCCGGTCGAACGAACCGCCGGTGCCGAGGTAGGCGGCGAGGGCGACCGGATCGCCCGAGCGGGCGTGGGCGCGGGCCAGCGAGGCGCCGCACAGTCCGGCGTAGAGGCGCAGCATGTCGGGCGGCATGGTCTCGGGCCGGGGCGTGCCTTTCCAGTCCCGCAGCTGCCTGACGTAGAAGTCGCGCAGCCGGCCGTCCATCCCGATGACGCGTTCCCAGCCGAGGAAGATGTCGCTGTTCGCCTGCATCAGCCGCTGCCCGGCGACGACCCGCTTGCCCTGGTTGTCGTACCGGCCGGGCGGGCAGTACGGGGCGAGGACCGACTCCCCGGCCTCCTTGGCCTGCAGCAGCAGCGGATCGCTGTCGTCCCGGCCTTCCATCAGGACGATCCAGCAACGCGTGCCGACGCTCCCGACCCCGACCACCTTGCGTGCCATGTCGACGAGGTGGAAGCGTTCCAGCAGGCTCTTGCGTTCGGTGGACAGGCTGCGCGCGTAGCCTCCGACGAGCCTCCTCACGGTCTGTTCGAGTTCCTCGCGCTCGGTGCCCGGATCGAGGTCGCCGATGGGGGTGATCAGGGGCGGGTCGGAGGTGATCCGTCGTTCGCCGTCTACCACGTGGGTGAGCTTGTCGAAGGCCTGGAGGCTGTCCCGGGTGCGGGCCTTGGCCAGGGCACGGGACGTCCGGCGGCGGATCTTCTTGTCCGGCAGCAGCGCGTTGAGCTGGTCGGCGTCGTCCTGGGCGTACCAGATGTCCAGGGTGCGCATGTCGGCGAAGAACTGCATCCGCTCCCGGTACTGCTTGATCGCCTCCTTGACGACGGTGGCCCGCCGCGCCCCGTCGAACCCGTTCGCGCGGCCCGCGACGGCGAGACTGGCGGCCAGCCGTTTGACGTCCCATTCGAAGGGGCCCGGCAGCGTCTCGTCGAAGTCGTTGATGTCGAAGACGAGGTGCCGTTCGGGAGAGGCGAACACACCGAAGTTCAGGAGGTGGGCGTCGCCGCACAGCTGGACCGTGAGGCCCGTGTCCGGCATCCGGCCGAGGTCGCCGGCCATGATCGCGGCGGCACCCCGGTAGAACCGGAAGGGGGATTCCACCATCCTGCCGTAGCGGATGGGCACCAGTTCCGGCACCCGTGTGAGGGTCTGCTGTTCGAGGACGTCGACGGGGTGCGGGCGCTGTTCGGCTGCGGTGAAACGGGCGTGACCCGACCGGGGCGCGACGGAACGGACCGCTCGGCCCCGTGCGGCCCGCTCGGCCACGGTGAGGTGGCTGCGGGCCTGGTTCGTCGCTGTCATCGCGGCCTCCTCGTCGCCGGTTTCTCCGCATCGGGCAAGCGGCGCATCTCGTCGACGCGCAGCCCCAGGTTCTGGAACCGCAGGAGTAGTCCGTACAAATGCGCCTCGTCCGTCACCGAGCCGAAGAACAACGTCTGCTCGGCACCTTCCTCCGTCGCCAGTTCCGGGAACGCCTCGGCCATGGCCATGGAGACGCGACCGTCGACACGGAACTCGTAACGCATGCCGACACCGCCCTCTCTTGCGCGCTGTGCCCCTGTTCCTCGCATGCTGCCCGCCGGACCGGCCGCTGCGGATCACCCGTACCAGGTGACCCGGGGTGCCTCGCCGCGGGAACCGGCCCGGTGCGGCCGGCCGTGCGCCAACCGGTTGACCCGCGTGGCGGGTCGGGGGCCGCGCGCGGTGACCGTTGAGACGATGCGCGCATGGCATCACGGGAAGGCAGTCCTGAGAACTCGGCGGGCGCACGGATCGTTCTGCTGACACTCGCGTCCGGCCAGTTCCTGATGGCCCTCGACAGCTCCGTCATGAACGTCTCGATCGCCACGGTGGCCGACGACGTGAACACGACGGTCACCGGGGTCCAGGGCGCGATCACCGCCTACACCCTGGTGATGGCGATGTTCATGATCCCCGGTGGCAAGGTCGGCGCGCTGATCGGCCGCAAGACCGCGTTCCTGACCGGCTGCGTGATCTACGGCTGCGGATCCCTGACCACCGCCCTCGCCCCGAACCTGCCGGTGCTCCTGCTCGGCTGGTCGTTCCTGGAGGGGATCGGGGCGGCGCTCATCATGCCCGCGATCGTGGCGCTGGTCGCCGGCAATTTCGGGGTGGAACGCCGACCCGCCGCCTACGGCCTCGTCGCGGCCGCGGGAGCCGTGGCGATCGCCGTCGGACCGCTCGTCGGAGGCGTCGCCACCACGTACTTCTCCTGGCGCTGGGTATTCGCCGGGGAAGTCGTGCTCGTGCTGGCCATCCTGGTCCTCGGCCGCCGTATCGCCGACGCCCCGACCGAGAGCCGCCCCCGCCTCGACCTCGTCGGCACGGTGCTGTCCGCCGCCGGCCTGGGGGTCTTCGTCTACGGCGTCCTCCGCTCCGACGAATGGGGCTGGTTCCGCCCGAAGCCCGACGCCCCTTCCTGGCTCGGGGTCTCCCTGGTCGTCTGGCTGATGCTGGCGGGGCTGCTGCTGGTCTGGCTGTTCCTGCGCTGGGAGGCGCGTGTGGTGGAGCGGCGCGGGGAACCGCTCGTGGACCCGGCGCTGCTGCACAACCGGCAGCTCACCGGCGGGCTGACGATGTTCTTCTTCCAGTACCTCGTGCAGATGGGCGTGTTCTTCGTCGTACCGCTCTACCTGTCGGTGGCCCTCGGTCTGTCCGCGCTCAAGACGGGCGCGCGCATCCTGCCGCTCTCGCTGACCCTGCTGGCCGCCGCGATCCTCATCCCGCGTTTCCTGCCGGACGTCTCGCCGCGGCGGGTGGTCCGGCTCGGGATCCTCGCTCTGTTCGCGGGCGCCGTGGTCCTGATGGCGGCGCTGGACGCGGACGCGGGCGCGGAGATCGTCACCCTCCCCCTGCTGCTGATCGGGCTCGGCATGGGGGCGCTGGCGTCCCAGCTCGGTTCGGTCACCGTGTCCGCGGTGCCGGACGAGCAGAGCGCGGAGGTCGGCGGCGTCCAGAACGCCGTCACCAACCTCGGTGCCTCGATCGGCACGGCACTCGCCGGGGCGATCCTGATCGGTGTGCTGACCAGTTCCTTCCTGGCCTCCGTCGAGCAGAGCCCGGACATCCCGGACAGCGTCAAGAGCACGGCGAGCGTCGAGCTCCAAAGCGGTGTGCCGTTCCTTTCGGACGCCCAGCTCAAGGATGCTCTCGACGAGGCGGGCGCGAACTCGAAGACGACGCAGGCCGCGCTCGACGCGAACGCCGCCGCCCGCCTCGACGGTCTGCGCGCCGCACTGGCGATCCTCGCCCTGGCCTCGCTCGTCGCCCTGTTCTTCACGCAGCGCATCCCGACGACCCAGCCCCGCTCCACCTAGTCTCCACCTGGTCGCCGGTGGCCGTCCCCGTGGCGACGCGCGGCGAAGGGGACGAAAATGGGTGCGGGGCGACTGGGGGCAGGAACACAGGTGATCGCTGATGTGCCGATGGCTCGCTTACTCGGGAACTCCCCTGCTGCTCGACACCATCCTGTACAAACCGGCCCACTCGCTGATCGACCAGAGTCTGCGCTCCCGACTGGGGGTCGAGACGACCAACGGCGACGGTTTCGGCGTCGGATGGTATTCGGAGGCGGACATCGAGACCCCGGCCCTGTTCCGGGACATCGGCCCCGCGTGGAACAACCGCAACCTGCGGGAGCTCGCGGATCACGTCCACTCCCCGTTGTTCTTCGCGCACATCAGGGCGTCGACGGGCACGGCGGTGCAGCAGACGAACTGTCACCCGTTCCGGCACGGCCGCTGGATGTGGATGCACAACGGCGCCATCGCGGACTTCCACCTCATGCGCCGTGACCTGTGCCTGCTCGTCGCCCCCGAGCTGTACTCCGAGATCGAGGGATCGACGGACTCCGAGGTGATGTTCTACCTTGCGCTCACCTTCGGCCTGGACCGGGACCCGCCGTCCGCGGTGGCTCGGATGGCGGGGGTCGTGGAGCGCTGCGGCCGCGAACACGGTGTGGAGTTCCCGCTGCAGATGACCATCGGCGTGACCGACGGCGTACGTGTCTGGGCCTTCCGCTACTCGACCCAGGGCGCTTCCCGGTCGCTGTTCTACAGCACCCGCGTGGACACCCTGCGCACCCTGCACCCCGACGCGGAGTTCCTGCGCGAGGTGTCCGACGAGACCCGGCTCATCGTGTCCGAACCCCTCGGCGACCTGCCGGGCGCCTGGAACGAGGTGCCGGAGGGCAGCTACGGCGTCGTGGGCCCCGGCGTCGACGAGCTGCTCCCCTTCGCTCCGGAACCGGCGTGATCCGAGGCAGCCGGCTGAGGACGTCCCGGCTCAGGACGTCTTCACCGCCTCAGGACGTCGTCGCGGCGGCCCGCTTCGTGCTCCTGCTCCGGCCGGCGCGCGACGGCGCTCTGCGGGCCGCCGCCGTCGGCCACTTGAACTCGATCTCCAGCTCGATCTCCCCGTCCTCGACCTCGACCTCTATCTCGGTGCGAAGGTCCTCCGGGATCCGCAGGTTGAGCGTGCCGGTGCCGAGTTCCAGTTCGGCCTCCCCGCCCTCCCTCAGCGCGTCGGCGAGTGCGGTGAGTCGGTCGGCCGCCTCCGTACGAGACAGCGACGCCTTCTGCTCGAACTTGAAGTCCTTCATGGGGTGCCTCCGATCCGGAACGAGCAGGCCATCGCGTCAATTCTGAAGCCATCCGAGGGATCGGACATCTTGAGGCCGAGCGGGGCGCCGGCGCCGGGCGCCGCTCATGCGCGAGGCCCGGACCGGTTCTACGGTTGGAGGGACAGTCCCCGCACTCACCGGGAGGACAGACGCCATGTCCACTGCATCCGAGACCCCTGTCCTGGACACCCTCGCGGCCATGACGGTCGACTCGCTCGAGCGTTGCCGGATGGCGCCCGACACGCTCATCCTCACGCGCATCGCGGCTCTCGCCGCCTCGGACGCCCCGCCCATCTCCTACGTGGCACACATCGACCCCGCTCTGCAGACCGGCCTGACCGCGGAGCAGCTGCAGGACGTCCTGGTCGCCATCGCGCCCATCGTGGGCACCGCCCGGGTCATGACGGCGGCAGGCAACATCGCCCGAGCGCTCGGTATCGCCATCGCCGTCGCCGACACGGAGATCGACGCCGAGGGCTGAGCGCAGCCGCCCACCGGGCAGGAGGCCGCGTACGCGACACCTGCTCCCACCACCGGCCTTTCAACCGGCCTTTCGACCGGCCTTTCGACCGGCCTTTCACGCGCGTTCGAACACGACTGTCTCCTCGCGCACCGACTCGCGGCACTGCCTGCCTGAGGCGCGCACGCACCCTAGGCTTGCAGCCGCCGCCGGTACGACCCGAGGAGTTCAGCCGTGTTCGACGCCGCACTGCAGTGCCCGTACCCCGATGCCCGGCAGCCGGGCGAGTCCCCGGAGCCGCACGCGCTGCTCACGCCCGTGCTCGGGCTGCTGGGCACGTGGCACGGCCGGGGGCACGGTGAGTATCCGACGCTGGACAACGACTTCACCTACGCCCAGGAGGTCGTCTTCAGCCATGACGGGCGGCCCTTTCTGCGCTACGAGGCGCGGGCCTGGCTGCTGGACGGGGACGGTTCGGCGCTGCGGCCGGCTGCTCGGGAGAGCGGGTGGTGGCGGCTTCAGGCCGACGGTCGGGTGGAGGCGCTGATCACTCAGCCGACCGGTATCGCGGAGATCGCCGTCGGCCGCGTGGACGGGGACACGGTCGAGTTCGCCACGCACCAGGTGGCCCTCACACCCACCGCAAAGCGGGTCGACGCCACCCGTCGCCGCTACACCCTGACCGACGACGGCACGCTCACGTTCGTCCATGAACTCGCCGCGGTCGGACAGCCGTTGCAGCACCACTTGTCCGCGAGCCTGCGTCGCGAGGGGTGACCCGGCCCCCAGGCCGACACCCGGCGCCCGGGAGTCCGCGCCAGGGCCGGGTGACCCGACAGCCGGGAAGGGCGCGACCGGCAAACAGGGCGCGGGCGGCCCGGAGCGTTGTGGGCCAGTACGGCCGTACGGTGTCCCAGGACCTGGTCGTCGCCGACGCCGGAGCCATGCTCGGCGCGGTCCGTGGCGGGCCATGTCGCTGATGGATCATGGCTGTAAATCGGCTTCGTATGGCCGGAGTTGATCGTTATTGACCTATAGTTCAATACGAACCGACGGTAATACCTTGCCTTTCGCGGGCTTCACCCCTTAGACCTTCCCTCAGCAAATGCCGGGGTTCTGGGGGGAGTTGGCGCATGCAAGGCACGGTTGACGGGTTCCGCTATGGTGCGGTGACCCCGGTGGTGGCCTATGTGATGGCCTGTCTGGGTGGGGCTCTGGGGTTACGCTGCATCGTCCGGTCACTGCTCAACAAGGGGTCCTGGAAGCCGGGTTGGCTGGCACTGGGCGCCGCGTCGATCGGCTGTGGCATCTGGACGATGCACTTCGTGGCCATGCTGGGCTTCCAGGTCGAGCAGAGCGGGATCCGCTACAACGTCCCGCTCACCGTGCTCAGTCTCGCCGTCGCGATCGTGGTCGTCGGCATCGGTGTGTTCATCGTCGGCTACCGAGGTGCCGGAACGCTCACCCTGGGCACCGCGGGCGTGATCACCGGCCTCGGGGTCGCCACGATGCACTACCTGGGCATGGCGGCGATGAAGGTGAACGGGGACATCCAGTACGACAGCTTCACCGTCCTGCTGTCGGTGGTCATCGCCATCGTCGCGGCGACGGCGGCCCTGTGGGCCGCGGTCACCGTACGGGGCTTCCTGACCAGTCTCGGGGCCAGCCTGGTCATGGGCGTGGCGGTGTCCGGCATGCACTACACGGCGATGGCCGCGGTCAGCGTCCATCTGCACGGCTCGGGCGACACCACCTGGGCCGGGGACTCGCCCACCTCGCTGCTGCTGCCGATGCTCCTGGGACCCGCCGTCTTCCTGCTGCTGGCCGGCGTCGTGGTCATGTTCGACCCGCTGCTGGTGCTCGGCGACGGCGACCGGAACAAGTCGGCGGCGAACCGCCGGGCCCGCCCGGCCCAGGAGTCCGGGGAACCGGCGGCACACTCCTCGGGCACCGTTGCCACCGGCCCGGTCCACACCGCCCGCGCACGACAGACCCCCTACCGGCAGGACACGTACGGCACCGCGCAGCCCACCTCGCAGTGGGCGCCGCCGCCGGGCGCCCGGGAGCGGTGAAACGGCACCCGGGGCGCCCGGGGGCCCGAGGGCGTGCTGCCCGGCTCAGTTCGGTGCCCCCGGCGGCACCCTCGGCAGCGGGTCGAGCCGGACCGACCGGGGGTCGGCCAGAAAGCCGCTGATCAGGTCCGCCGCCTCCCGCTGACCGTCGTGGTTGCCCTGCCGCAGTTCGATGGCGAACCGGCTCAGTGCGCTGCGCAGGGCCGTACGGACGGCGGCGTGCAGGGTGTCGTCGCCCAGGACCGTCAGCAGATGGTTCAGCAGCGTCCAGGCGGCCGTGTACTGCACCGCGACCCCGCCCGGCAGATCGGCCGGAACGGGGTCCGTGCGCCGCCAGGTCGTGGTCAGCAGGGTCTCGACGACCTCGGTGACGCCGGGCACGCCGGGATCGACGGCGTGCTGCCAGGCCACGCGGTTGAGGCGGGCCGGTTCCAGGAGCTGTTCGGTCACCAGCGCGACGGCGACCCGGACCGCGTGGAAGGGGTCGAAGAGCCGCCCGGCACCGGTGTCGAGGTACTGGTCGGTGCGGGTGTACCGGATCGCGGGCGGGGTGAGGGTGCCCAACACCGCCTCCGGCAGGGCGAGGTGCTCGGCGCGCAGGAGCCGGGCCAGCCCGCTCAGGGCGTCGCGCTGCACGGCCGCGTCGACGGGTTCGGCGCCCCGGCCGTCGTCGCCCGCGAGTCCGTAGGCGTAGCGGACCCCGCCGACCAGCCGGGCCACGGCGGTCACCTCGTGCCGGTGCAGGAGGTGCAGCAGCGCGAGCCGCTCCTCCAGTTCACCGGTCTGCCGCTCGGGCGGGAGGACTGCGCGCGAGAACCCGGCGAGGGCGATGCGCCGGGCCTCCAGCATCGTCTCCAGCGCCTGCCGCGCGTCCCCGCCCGTCACCCAGGTCACGGCGTCGGCGTGGGCCGCGTGCGGGCCCTGGGCGTCCTCGTCGGAGACGAAGCGCAGGCCCGCGACCGCCGCCTCGGCCCGTAGCTGGGCGAGCGACGCGTCCTCGTCGGCGAACTGCCCGTACGCGTGGGCGACGAGGAAGTGGTCCCAGGGTCCGAGGCCCGAACTGTAGGCGGCGGAGAGGTCGATGGCGCCCTCGTCGGTGACCTGTACACGGGCGTGCGGGTAGTCCATGACGGACGGCTTCGGGTGGGTCGTACTGGCGAAGTTGTGCATGAAGCCGAGGGCGTGGCCGATCTCGTGGGCGGCCAGGTGGCGCAGCCGGGCGAGGACCAACTCCTCGACGGCGGCGAGCCGTTCGGCCTCGTCCGGACGGCCGTGGGGGGCGAGCAGGGCCTCGCCGAGGGCGCGGACCTGCTCGACGCGCTGGGAGCCCAGGCGGACCCGGGCGTGCAGGATCTCGCCGGTGCGCGGGTCGCTGAGCCCCTGTCCGAGGGACCAGCCGCGGCCCGCGCGGTGCACCCACACCACCCCGTTGACGCCCACCTCGTACGGGTCGAAGGCGTCGCCTCCGGCCTCGACCCGGTAGGCGTCCGGCAGCCCGATCAGCGCGAAGGCCTCCTGCCACCAGTTGCCGCCCTCGATCACCGCCGAGCGGAACGGCTCCGGGATCGCCGGATCGACCTGGAACACGATCGGCGTGCCGTCCGGGCCGACGCGGAAGCGGGGCTGCACCTTCACCTGCGTGTCACGCACGCCGACCTGGCCGTGGTCGGCGTAACCGACGCCGTAGCCACCGGAGTTGGGATGGAAGCGGCGCGCGGGCAGCGGATCGGCGGGCAGCCGGACCAGGTTGAGCTGCTGGACCAGGGTGAGGGCGCGCGGGTCGGCGGCGACCGCGCGGACCGCCGCGCCCCGGCCGGGACCGCCGAAGGTGAGCAGTGCGGGCAGCCGGGTGGCGGCGGGGCCGGTGCGGCTGTCGGCGACCAGCGGCAGACTGCGGGACTCGTCGACCGCGTACTCCCCCTGCCCTTCCTCGTGCAGATGCTCGGCCACCCGGTCGTGGTCGGCCAGTACGAGCCCGGTGGCGTCCACGACCACCGCCCCGTCCTCCTCGCGCAGCACCGGCCCGCTCCACACCACGGAGAGCGGGAAGGACTCCGCGCCCGCGCGTACGGCGGCCGGGTCCCCGGACGTCAGGAAGTGCTTGTTGCGCACGACGAACAGCACCCGGTCACCGACCCGCCGGAACTCCGCGAGCCGCGCCTTGCCCGCCCTGCCCCGGTCCAGCCACAGCTCGCTGGAACCCAGGCCCTGGGAGAGGGAGACGGTCAGCAGAAAGGGCTCGTCGAAGTGACGGATCCCCAACAGGAGCCGGTCGCCGGGGAGTTGCGGGTCGGTGACGAGGTCGATGAAGTCGGCGGGCATACGGGGGCCTTTCGGGAGAGCGGTGCTCGGTCATGATCCTCTCGCAGGCGCGGTCCGGCCGCCTCGCCGGACATACCCCCTTCTCGGGCACCGTTCGACCGTTGTTACGGTGCACCGGTGTCTGACTCCTCACGCGATACCGCCGAAGGCGCCGGCTGGGGCTCCGCGGAACCCGGCGAGTACAGGCGGCTGATGCCCGCCAAGGTCGAGAAGCTCTCCTGGCTCGATCCCAGGACGCTGTGGGCGGCCCGCAACGGTGTGCTCTCCTCCTGGTTCGGGGACCCGACCGGCCACACCCGCGGCCGTTGGGTGGCGCAGCGGGAGGCGCTCGGGGCTCCGGCCGACAAGGTGATCCGGCGTGCTGACCCGGACAGCTTCTCCTTCATGGTGATAGGCGACACGGGTGAGGGCGACGAACCCCAATACGCCGTCGTGCCGGGCTTTCTGAAGATCGGTCAGGGGACCGACTTCGCCGTCGTGACCAGTGACGTCATCTATCCGGTGGGCAGCGCGGACGACTACGGCACGAAGTTCTTCCGGCCCTACCAGGACTACCCGGCGCCGATCTACGCGATACCGGGCAACCACGACTGGTACGAGGACCTCGGTGCGTTCATGCGTGTCTTCTGCGGGGACGCCCCGCCGCTGCCGCCCGAGCCGAAGCCGCGCACGTTCACCCGGGCCTGGTTGCGCTCGCTCCTGTGGCACCGGCCGCGCCCGACGGGAAGTCAGCATCTCGACGAGGTACGGCGGTTGAGGTCGGCGCCCGGCCAACAGGCCGTCCAGCCGGGGCCGTACTGGGCGATCGACGCCGGACCGCTGCGTCTCATAGGCATCGACACCGGCCTCCTCGGCACCATCGACGCGCAGCAGGGCGCCTGGCTGCGCGAGGTGTCCAAGGGGCCCCGCCCGAAGATCCTGCTCACCGGCTCGCCGCTGTACGTGGACGGCGAGCACCATCCCTGCACGATCGAGGGGGGCGGCGGCACGGTCGACGAGGTGGTCCGCGACCCCGACCACCACTACATCGCGTCGATAGGCGGCGACATCCACAACTACCAGCGGTATCCGGTCCAGGTGGACGGCCGCACGATCCAGTACGTGGTCTCGGGCGGCGGCGGGGCGTTCATGCACGCCACGCACACCATCCCGCGCGTCGACATCGCGAACGTCACCGAGAAGGACTTCCGCTGCTACCCGCTGCGCGGTGACTCCCTCGCGTTCTACAGCCGGCTCTACGGCCGCAGGCTGCACCTGCCCCGTTTCTTCACCCTGACCGAGGCGGAGGCCACGGCGGTCGTCGCCGAGCGCCTGGGCATCCCGCCGACCCGTACCCCGGGCGGTCCGGTCCGCGTGACCCGCCGGGTCCGACTGGTCGCCGGTCTGCTCGGCGCCGGTGGCCGGCCCGACCGCACCTCCCGCTTCCGGCTCCCGGTGCGCAAGATCTACACGCGGCTGTTCTCGCCGGGCTCGGCCACCTACAGTCCGCCGTTCTTCAAGCAGTTCCTGCGTCTGGACGTCACCCCGGACGCGGTCCGGCTGCGCTGTTTCGCGGCCACCGGCAACCGGGCGCAGGAGATCGAGCCGCCGGTCGAGGACGAGGTGACGATTCCGCTGGCGTGACGATTCCGCTGGTGTGACGCTTCCGCTGGTGTGACGCTTCGGCTGGTGTGACGCTTCCGCCGGCGTGAGATGACCTGATCTTGACCTGTGCCGGGGGAACAGTTCCCGTGGCGCCCGGGTTGGCACCGACGTACTACTTGATACGTCAAACAATCTCGGAGGAGCCCGTGCCGCCCACCTCACGCCCCCTGCGCAAACTCGGCTTCCTGACCATCGGCCTGTTCGACGAGTCGGACCCGAGGCGCGGCCACGAGTCCACGCTGGAGATCATCGAACTGGGCGAGCGGCTGGGCTTCGACAGCGCCTGGCTGCGCCACCGGCATCTGCAGTACGGCATCTCGTCCCCGGTGGCGATGATGGCGGCCGCCTCGCAGCGCACCAGCCGTATCGAGCTCGGCACGGCGGTCATCCCGCTGGGCTGGGAGAACCCGCTGCGGCTGGCCGAGGACCTGGCGACGGTCGACGTGCTGTCGGGGGGCCGGATCAATCCGGGTGTGAGCGTGGGTCCGCCGATGCACTTCGACCAGGTCAAGGAGGCGCTGTACCCGGACACGGCGGACGCGGAGGACTTCTCGTACGAGCGGGTGCGGCGGCTGCTGGACTTCGTGCGGGGCAAGAGCGCGACCGACTTCAGCGGCATCGAGGGCTTCGAGGTGTTCTCGGACCGGGTGCAGCCGCACTCCCCCGGGCTCGGCCGCCGGCTCTGGTACGGAGGCGGCAGCCTCGGCTCGGCGCGCTGGGCGGGCGAGCACGGGATGAACTTCCTGACCAGCAGCGTCGTCAAGGCGGAGGGCGCGGACGCAGGGCCCGAGTTCGACTTCGCACGGATCCAGCTCTCCCACATCCGCGCCTTCCGTGAACGGCACCCCGACGGCGACGGTGCCCGCGTCTCGCAGGGCCTGGTCGTCATCCCCACCGACTCGGCCTCGCCGGAGCAGCGCGCGAAGTACGAGGCGTTCGTGGCCAAGCGCCTGCCTCGTACGACATCCCCGCAGGGTCCGGCGCGGCTGCTGTTCGCGCCGGACATCGTCGGCACCTCCGAGGAGATCGCCGAACGGCTGGCGGCGCACGCCGCGTTCCGTGAGGTGGACGAGGTGGCGTTCGCGCTGCCGTTCACCTTCGAGCACGAGGACTATGTGCAGATCCTGACGGACATGGCCACGAAGCTCGGCCCGGCGCTGGGGTGGCAGCCGTCCGTGTGAGGGTCACCAGCGCCGGGGTTCGGTACCGGTGACCGGCTGCGACGGCTTGCCGTCCACCCCCTCGGGTACGTCCCCCGCGAGCATGACCCGGTGCATGATCCGGGAGAAGCCGAGATGGGCGTTGTCGCCGGGGGCGAGGTGGATGGTGGCCCGGTTGTCCCAGAAGGCGACGCTGCCGGGCTCCCAGCGGAAGCGGACGGTGTACCCGGGCCGCACGGCCTGCTCCAGCAGCATGTCGATCAGGGCACGGCTCTCCGGCCGGGACACGTCGACGATCTGCTCCAGGTAGTAGCCGTTGACGAACAGCACCCGCTCCCCGGTCTCCGGGTGCACACGCACCAGGGGGTGCACACGCTCAACGACGGCACGCGGCTTCCCGCCGTCGGTCCGGGCACCTGGCCGATGAGCGACGCGGAGGCGGAACGGGCCGTCGCCGAGGCCCTGGGCCGGGGCTACCGCCTGGTCGACACGGCCACCAACTACCGCAACGAGGAGGGCGTCGGCCGCGGTGTGGCTGTGCCTGGAGTACGTGGACCTGTACCTGATCCACTGGCCGCTGCCCCGGGTCGACAGGTATGTCGACTCGTGGCGGGCCATGATCAAGCTCCGTGAGGACGGCCTGGTCCGCTCCATCGGCGTCTCCAACTTCACCGCGGAGCACATCGAGCGGCTGGAGAAGGAGACCGGTGTGCTGCCCTCCGTCAACCAGATCGAGCTGCACCCGCTGTTCCCGCAGGACGAGCTGCGGGCCTTCCACACCGCCAAGGGCATCGTCACGGAGAGCGGGAGCCCGCTCGGCCGCGGCTCCGACCTGCTCGACGACCCGGTCCTCGTCCAGATCGCCGAAGCCCTCGGGGTCACGCCGGGCCAGGTCGTCCTGCGTTGGCACACCCAGCTCGGCGCGGTGCCCGTCCCCAAGTCGTCGAGCCCCGAGCGGCAGCGCCGAAACCTCGACGTGTTCGGCTTCGAGCTGGGCCCCGAGCAGCTGCGCGCCGTCTCGGCCCGCCCCCGTCGCCGTCTCGGCGGTGACCCCGAGGTGCACGAGGAGTTCTGAGAGAACTCGGCTTTTTCCGAGGAGGGTTGGTGTGTTCCGGCCCCGACGGCCTGCGGGGCATTGTAGTTCACGTATGCTCGCGGCGATATTCGATCTTCAACCAAAGTCCTGAAAGGCCCCCCACGCATGCGCAACACCCTCCGCACCGCCGTCGTCGGCGCGGTCGTCACCGGCACCGTTCTGACGTGTGGCACCGCCGGCGCCACACCGTCCGGGCCGGGGGTGGCCGGAAAACTCATCAGCACGACCACCGTCGGGGACACCGACTACGTCCTGCGGCAGATCACGGTCCCGCCGGGCCAGGGCACCGGCTGGCACTACCACGACGGCGACGTCTACGGTTTCGTCCAGCAGGGCACCCTCACCCACTACCACTCCGACTGCATGAAGGACGGCGTCTACCCGACCGGCACCGTCATCCATGAAGCGCCCGGTGCCGACGATGTCCACCTCGGACGCAACGAGGGCGACACCACGCTGATCCTCGACGTGCTCTACGTCCTCCCGCACGGCAAGCCGTACTCGGAGGACGTGCCGAACCCGGGCTGCTCCTTCCAGTGATCACATAGGCAGTGATCACATAGGCAGAGATCACATAGCCGGGGGCAGCGGCTGTTCGGCCCAGATCGTCTTGCCGCGAGGCGTCTGGCGGCTGCCCCAGCGCTTGGTGAGCTGGGCGACCAGCAGCAGTCCGCGACCGCCCTCGTCGAAGGCGTGCGCCCGACGCAGATGCGGTGAGGTGGAACTGCCGTCGGAGACCTCGCAGATGAGGGTGCGGTCGCGGATCAGCCGGAGCTGGATGGGCGGTGCGCCGTAGCGGATCGCGTTGGTGACCAGTTCGCTGACGACGAGTTCGGTGACGAACGCCGCCTCGTCCAGGCGCCAGGCCGTCAGCTGTTCGATGGCGGCCTGGCGGGCGGCGGCGACATGCTCGGGGTCCGGTGTGATGTCCCACGTGGCGACCTGGCCCGCGCCCAGCGCCCGGGTGCGGGCCAGCAGCAGCGCCACGTCGTCGCTGGGCTCCTCCGGCAGCACCGCCTTCAGGACCGTGTCGCAGAGGGTGTCGAGGGTCTCGGCGGGCGCGGCCAGGGAGCGGCACAGCTCGGCTGTGGCGTGGTCGACGTCCCGGTCGCGGTCCTCGATCAGCCCGTCGGTGTACAGGGCGACGACCGCCCCCTCGGGCAGTTCCAACTCGGTCGCCTCGAAGGGCAGCCCACCGACGCCGAGCGGCGGTCCGGCGGCCATCGGAACGAGGCTCGCGGTGCCGTCGGGAAGCAGCAGGGCGGGCGCGGGATGGCCGGCGGCGGCCAGGGTGAGCCGGCGGGAGACGGGGTCGTAGACGGCGTACAGGCAGGTGGCGCCGAGTTCGGCGACCTCGTCGCCGCGGTCGTCCGAGGCGAGATGGGTGACCAGGTCGTCCAGGTGGGTGAGCAGCTCGTCCGGGGGCAGGTCCACGTCGGCCAGGGTCCGTACGGCCGTACAGAGGCGGCCCATGGTCGCCGACGAGGTGATGCCGTGGCCGACGACGTCGCCGACGACCAGGGCGACCCGGCTGCCGGAGAGCGGGATCACGTCGAACCAGTCGCCGCCGATGCCGGCCAGGGACCCGGAGGGCAGATAGCGGTGGGCCACCTCGACCGCCGCCTGTCCGGGCAGGCCTCTGGGCAGCAGACTGTGCTGGAGGACCAGGGCGGTGTTGCGTTCGCGGGCGAAGCGACGGGCGTTGTCGATGCAGACGGCCGCCCGGCTGGCGAGTTCCTCGCCGAGGATGGCGTCGTCCTCGCCGTAGTCGTCCGGATTGGCGATACGGACGCCGACCACGACACCCAGTGTGGTGCCGCGGGCGCGCAGCGGTACGGCGAGCATCGAGTGGACGCCTCTGCGGTGCGGGCTGCCTGCCGGGGCCCGGGCGTTGCGTTCGGCGACCCAGCGCACGAAGTCGGGCTCACCGGCCTGGCTGAAGACGGCGCGCCCGGCGTGCAGGGCCTTGGCGGGCGGGGAGAACGCCGGGTGGATGTCGGCCGCGCCGATGTGCACGGCGGCCTCGGGCGTGCCCTCGGTGACGGATCCGTGGGCGACGCGGCGCAGGACGACGTCCTCCTCGAGCACGCCGGGACGTTCCTCCGCGCCGAGGACCCAGTCGAGGAGGTCGATGCTGGCGAAGTCGGCGTAGCGGGGCACCAGGAGTTCGATGAACTCCTCCGCGGTGCGGATCACGTCCAGGGTGGTGCCGATGGAGGCGGCGGCCTCGTTCAGCAGGGCCAGGCGCTCGCGGGCCCAGTACTGCTCGGTGCTGTCGAAGGCCGCCAGGGCGACCGCGTTCACCTCGCCGGAGGAGTCCCGCAGGGGCCACATCTCGGTGGTCCAGGACTGGTCACGGTTCAGGGCGGGGGCGCGGGTGTAGCTCTCGTAGCGGGTAGGCCGACCCGTTTCGACGACCTGGCGCAGGTGAGCCAGGAAGCCGCGGCTGTGTACGGTCTCCCCCACGGTGTCCGAGAAGAAGCGGCCGAGGAGGGCCTTCTCCGGCACTCCCATCATCCGGCAGGCCATGTCGTTGAGGCGCAGATAGTGCTGGCGGGTGTCGAGGACCGACAGGGACACGCCGGCCTGCTGGAAGGCCTGGACGACGAGGTCCGAGGCGGGATCGCCGGGCGGCTCGGGCTCCTCGGGCGCCTCGGGCGCCTCGGCGGTGATCACATAGCCGGTGGGTGCGCCGTCCGCCCCCGCCACGGCGCACGCCGTCAGGCGCGCCGAGACGGTCGAACCGTCGCGATGACGCAACGCGACGGTGCCATGCAGTGCGGTCACGGCTTCGGGCGGCGGGTCCTCGGCGAGCAGCTCGCGCACCGGCCGCCCCACGGCGTCCTCGGCCGGGTGACCCGTCAGCCGGCGGGCACCCTCGCTCCACCCCGTCACGATGCCCCGGGTATCGACGATCGCCGCAGCGGAGGCCTGCTCCATATCCCACAGGATGGTGCTTTTGTCGTACCGGTTCAACCGAAACGGAGGACCGGTAGGGCCCTCCGTTTCGCGGCCGTCACTTCTGGCGGGCGGCGCGCAGGGCCTCCAGGGCCCGGTCGGCGTGGGTGTTCATGCGCAGTTCGCTGCGGACGACCTCCAGGATAGTGCGGTCCTGCGCTATCACGAACGTGGCCCGTTTGGTCGGTACCAGGTTGAAGCCCCGCTTGACGCCGAACAGCTCCCGCACGGTGCCGTCGGCGTCGGACAGCAGGGGCATGCCGAGAGTGTGCTTGCCCGCGAACTCCTGCTGCCGCTCGACGCTGTCGCCGCTGATACCGACGGGCCGGGCGCCGACGGCGGCGAACTCGGCGGCGAGGTCGCGGAAGTGACAGGCCTCCGCGGTGCAGCCGGCGCTCAGGGCGGCCGGGTAGAAGAACAGCACGATCGGGCCGTCGGCCAGCAGCTCCGTCAGTCTGCGGGGCGTTCCGGTCTCGTCCCGCAGCTCGAAGTCGTCGACCTTGGCTCCGACGTCCAGTCGCTCGCTCATGCCTGCGCCTCCCCGTTTCTCGTCACACCGTTCTTCGCCACACTGCGGGCCCACAGCACGAGCGGCAGTTGCAGCGGCAGCCGTCCGACGGCCGCGGCCTTCAACGGCGCGGGCCGGTTCCGCCAGTCGACGGCCATCTTGACGTTGGCGGGAAACACACCGACGAAGAAGGCGGCCGCACCGAGCGCCGCGGCCTCCCGGGTGCGCGGCACCGCCATACCGGCCGCGAGCGCCAGTTCGACGGCACCGCTCGCGTACGTCCATGTCCTCGGCGTGCCCGGCAGCGCGCGCGGGACGAGTGCGTCGAACTGGCGTGGCGAGGCGAAATGGGCGACGCCCGCGGTGGCCAGCAGGCCGGCGAGCAACAGGGGCGAGCGTTCGGACCGTGACACGGTTCCTCCTCCGATGACCTGCCGGGATGCTACCGGTAGGTAGGAGAGGGCTCGCGGCCGGATGGCCCGCCGGTCCTCGGCCCTGGCCCCACAGGGACATCACGCCTGCTGAGCACGGCGGTGTGGGTGCCCGGCGCAGAGCCGAGGGAAGGGGGTGGGAGGGCGCGGTTTCGGCGGGGAGCCGCCCACCGCCTCCTCCCAGGCCGTGCGGGTCAGGATCGCCTGGCGCCACCGCCGGATCGCCTGGGGCGCCATCCCGATCGCCAGGGCACCGGACACCCGGTCGCCGGTGCGGTACGCGGCGACGAACCGCCGCGCGGCCAAGTCGCCTTCGACCACGGCGACTTCGTCGTCGCCGCGGAGATGGCCGTAGGCCTGGATCTTCAGGTCGTACTGGTCGGACCAGAAGTACGGCACCGGCGCGAACGGCTTGCGCGCCCCGGGGTGGATCAGGTTGCGGGCGGCGGCCACACCCTGCTCGGCGGCGTTGGTGCGGTGCTCGATCCGCATCGAGGTGCCGAAGAGGGGGTTGTGCCAGCGGGCGACGTCACCGGCCGCGTAGACGTCCGGGGCTGCCTCGCAGTACGGGGACAGACGCCCGTTCAGGGGAAACCGGTGTGCGGAGCGCGTGGCGAGGCCCGGCACCGTCGACACCTCATCCTGTGACGCTCCCCCTCATCCCGCCGATGCTCGCCACACCCGGCACTCTGCCGTCCGCGCGACAGGACGCCCGTTGGGCCTATGAGACCAAGCAGGACGGCCAGCGCGTGATCGCCTATCTCGAAGGGGACGGCGCCATCCGCTTACGGGCCCGGTCGGGAGAGGAGATCACGGCCGCCTATCCCGAGCTGTGGCCGCTGGGCACCGCGCTGGGGGCGACGTCCGCCGTGCTGGACGGGGAGGTGCTGGCGCTGGACGAACAGGGCCGCGCCGACTTCCAGTTGCTGCAGTCCCGGATGGGGCTGGCGCACGCACCGGGCCGGGCGGCACGGCAGGCGGCCCAGGTGCACCAGTGCCACCATCGCGCGCTGGGACGGGCGGAGCTTGCAGTGCCGGTCGCCCTCACGGGTGACGACGAGCATGGTCACCCACTCCACGAGTGCATGGGGCAGGTCGTGTGCGGCAGGATGGATGACCAACGAGGCCCCCGAGTAGCGTGGTTGAGACGTCAGACATCTCGATCAACAGCTCGGGGGCCTCGCTCGTTGCGCTGTGTGGGCCGTCACCTGATCGGTGGCCAGCTCGAAGAAGCTCAGTCTTGCCGTCCCCGCGGTAGCCACGGGAGGGCGTGTTGTGTGCTGGTCTGGCGTTCGAGCCCAAACTCGATGGACTGGTGTACACCCGTCGCGGGTCGCGCGGCATCGGCACGAGGACAGACGTCAGCCGCGACTTGGCCCTACAGCTCGACTACTGTCACGGAGTCGGCGAAGAAGTTGGTGACGTAGAGGCGGGTGCCGTCGTGGTTCACCGCTACCCCGCGCGGGCCGTCGGCGACCGGAATCGTATCGGTCACCGTGTGCTTCGAGGTGTCGATCACCGAGACCGAGTCGGATCCGAAGTGCGCCACGTAGAGGCGGTCCCCGTAGTGGCTCAGCGCGGCTCCATACGGGTCCGGGCCGACCGAGATCGTGGCGGTCACCGTCTTCTGGGCGATGTCGACTACGGACACCTTGCCCGCGAAGTAGTTGGTCGCGTATAGGAGGCTCTCGTCCGGAGCCACCGCCACGCCGGTGGGGAACCCAATGTCGCTGATCTCGTTGAACTTCTCCATGGCGAAGTGGTCCGTGACCAGCACGGAGTCCTCCAGCGCCAGCGTCAGGTAGACGCGGACTCCGTCGGGACTCACCGCCACACCGTAGGGAGCGCGGCCGAACCCGTTCTGGGTCGCGTCGCCAGTGTCGAGATCGATGTGCACGAGCCTCTTGGAACTGGGACTGGCCACGTGCAGAGTGTGTCCGTCGGGATTAGCCGCCACCCCGTAGGGAGCCGCGACCGCGTCGATTGTGTCCACGATGGCCGTGCTTTCAACGTCGATCACCGAGACGGTGAACCGCCCCGGGTGAAATGGAGACTCGATTCCATGTAAGGATTGAGCCATGGCACGACCCTCCCGTTACCCGCTTGAGCTGCGCCGTCGCGCGGTGCGTATGGTCGCCGA
>Ga0182007_10000164_pt1 | contig 45789 bp, 39 predicted proteins | sample Sormic07211113_1_FD_123023 | JGI IMG/M metagenome (GOLD analysis project Ga0182007, IMG submission 123023) | Rhizosphere microbial communities from Sorghum bicolor, Mead, Nebraska, USA - 072115-113_1 MetaG | ecosystem: Host-associated > Plants > Roots > Rhizosphere | place: USA: Nebraska...
CCCTGCCCCGGCGTGAAATAGCGGCGCTCGTCGAACACCTGGTAGTTCGGCAGTTCGCGCTTGGCGTAGGTTTCGAGGATGCGGCCTTCCTTGATGACGCTGGCCGCGTTGTGGCGCATCTGCACGGCCACCGAGCGACTGCGCAGGCTGCCGCCGGTTGGATGCCCCACCACCACGACCATGTCTTTGAGGTCGGCCAGAGCGGCGGCAATGCCTTTCACGGCATCATCACAGGCTTCGGTGAAGGCGGGGCGGAGGAACAGGTCCTCCGCCGCATAGCCGGCAATCGAGAGTTCGGGCGTCAACAAGAGACGCGCGCCCTGTGCATGGGCCTGGCGCGCGGCGTCGACGATCTTTTTCGCGTTGCCGGCGAGGTCGCCCACCACAAAATTGAGTTGCGCGATGGCGAGCTTGAGCGTCATACAGAAGGAAGAAAAAGGCTTGAACGATTATGTCATTCGGGTTCTGTCGTCGCCGTCGGACGTGAGCCCGGAAGCATGGAACGCGCTGCTGGCCGCCGAGGCCGAGCCCTCGCCTTTCATGCGCCACGAATACCTTGCGGCGCTGAATGACAGCCGTAGCGCCTCGCCGGACAGCGGATGGGTGCCGCAGTTCGTCACGCTGTGGCAAGGTGAGCAGTTGCAGGCGGCGTGCCCGTTCTACATCAAGGACCATTCGTACGGCGAGTACGTGTTCGACTGGGCCTGGGCCAACGCCTACGAGCAGCACGGGCTGGCCTACTACCCGAAGGCCGTGGTTGCAGTGCCTTTCACGCCCGTGCCCGGCGCGCGGCTGCTGGCGCGCGATGCGCAGAGCCGCACATTGCTGGTGCAAGGGCTCGTCGCGCTGTGCAAACAGGAGGAACTGTCGTCGCTGCACCTGCTGTTCGGCGCCGAGGCGGACATCGCCGCCTGCGCCGAAGCCGGCCTGATGCTGCGCAACACCGTGCAATTCCACTGGACGAACACGGCACCCTCGGCCGGCACCGGCTACGCGGACTTCGACGCCTTCCTCGCCAGCCTCTCCCACGACAAGCGCAAGAAGATCCGCCAGGAGCGCCGCAAGGTGGCCGACGCGGGCGTGAGCTTCCGCTGGTCGCGCGGCGCCGACATCTCGAAGGCCGATTGGGACTTTTTCTACCGCTGCTACGAACGCACCTACCGCGAGCATGGCAACCCGCCCTACCTCACGCGCGACTTCTTCCGGCGCATGGCCGGCACCATGCCCGAAGCCTGGCTGCTGTTCATCGCCGAGCGCAACGGCAAGCCGATGGCCGCCAGCCTGATCGCCCTCTCGACGCAGTCCGACAGGCCGTTGGTCGCCTATGGCCGCTACTGGGGTGCGCTGGAGCGCGTCGACTGCCTGCATTTCGAGGCCTGCTACTACCAGCCGCTGGCCTGGTGCATCGAACATGGCGCCCAGCGCTTCGAGGGCGGCGCCCAGGGCGAGCACAAGATGGCGCGCGCACTGATGCCGGTGAAGACCACCAGTGCCCACTGGCTGGCGCATCCCTCGTTCGCCGATGCAGTCGAGCGCTTCCTGGAGCGCGAGGGTGCGGGCATCGAGAACTACATGGACCACCTGGGCGAGCGCAGCCCCTTCAGGTCCGCCTGAGTTGTGCCATTCGGGGCTGCTATAAAGGCGCCCGATTCGACAACAACACAAAGAAACCAATGCCATTCTTCGGACTGGGGCTGCACGTCCTCATTGCGCTGTTCTTTGCCGTGCATGCGATGCGCCACGGCAAGCAGATGTACTGGCTCATCATCCTTTTCAGCTTCCCGCTGCTGGGCAGCATCGTGTACTTCATGGTCGAGTACCTGCCCGCTTCGCGCATGCAGCGCACCGCGGGGAAGGTGGCGAACGCGGCCATCGGCTTCATCGATCCCGAGCGCGAATACCGCGCGGCCACCGAGGCCTACGACCTCGCGCCCACGGCGCAGAACAAGCTGCGCCTTGCCAAGGCCGCGCTCGACAAGGGCCAAGCCGCCGATGCCGTCGGCCACTACCGCGACGCGCTGAAGGGTCCGCTCGCCTCCGATCCCGAATTGCAGTTCGGCCTCGCCAGCGCGCTGATGGCCGCCGGCGGCCCTTCGGCCGGTCGTGATGCACTGCAGGCCTTGCAGACCCTGCGCAGTACGCGCGACGATTACCGCAACGACGAAGTCGCCGTGCTGACGGCCCGCGCACTGGCGGCCGACGGGCGCAACACGGAAGCGCGCGAAGCCTTCGAAGCCGCATTGAGCAAATACAACACGGTCGAGGCGCGCGCAAGCTATGTGGTCTGGCTGGCGCAGCAAGGCGACGCCGCTGCGGCGCAGCGCCAATGGGACGAACTCCAGCAGGCCGCGCGCCACTGGAACTCGCACGCCAGGTCGGTCAACCGCGAGTGGATGCGGCAGGCTGGCGATGCGGTCCGGGGCTGATTACTTCTTGTAGGCGGCGATGCCGTCCAGGACTTCCTTCTTGGCGGCGTCGATGCCTTCCCAGCCCAGCACCTTGACCCACTTGCCGGCTTCCAGGTCCTTGTAGTGCTCGAAGAAGTGGCTGATGGCCTTCAGGCGCATCGGGTTCACGTCGTCGACTGACTTCCAGTGGCTGTAGATCGGCAGCACCTTGTCGGTGGGCACGGCCAGCACCTTGCCGTCGACGCCGGCCTCGTCTTCCATCATCAGGATGCCCAAGGGGCGGCACGGCACCACCACGCCCGGCAGCAGTGGGTATGGGGCAATCACCAGCACGTCCACCGGGTCGCCATCGCCCGACAGGGTCTGCGGCACGTAGCCGTAGTTGGCCGGGTAGTACATGGCCGTCGTCATGAAGCGGTCGACGAAGATCGCGCCGGATTCCTTGTCGACTTCGTACTTGATCGGATCGGCGTTCATCGGGATTTCGATCACGACGTTGAAGGCATCGGGGACGTTCTTGCCGGGGGAAACTTTGTCGAAGGACATGACGTTTTTCGAGTAGTTGAAAAGTATGAGAGGGATGGGGACAAACCCGGAGTTTACTTTCCGCGTCACCGACCCGTCGCACGCACGCTCGTTTTTGCCTGTAAATTGCAACCGTTGGCCAATCGGCTCCGCACCCCAGGTGCTGCGAGCTTCGAGGAAGCAACGCGGCGGAAAACATGGTCCCGTACGCGTTGCACGCAGGGCCCATGCTGTCCGTCTCCACAAGTCACAACGAACGAATGGAGAAGCAAAGCATGATCGGCAACACCCCCCTGATACTGGCCATCGTCTGCGGCCTCGTGGCCGTGGCCTACGGTTTCTGGGCCCGAAGTTGGATTCTCGCGAAGGACCCGGGCAACGCCCGCATGCAGGAGATCGCGGCGGCCATCCAGGCCGGCGCCTCTGCCTACCTCGCCAAGCAGTACAGCACCATCGCCGTCGTCGGCGTGGTGCTCGCCATCCTCATCGCCATCTTCCTCGACCTGACCACGGCGGTCGGCTTCATCGTGGGCGCGGTGCTCTCGGGTGCCTGCGGCTTCATCGGCATGAACGTATCGGTGCGCGCCAATGTGCGCACGGCACAGGCGGCCACGCACGGGATCGGCCCGGCGCTCGACGTGGCATTCCGCGGCGGCGCCATCACCGGCATGCTGGTGGTGGGGCTGGGCCTGCTGGGCGTGTCGGTCTTCTACTGGGTGCTGTCCGCTGGCGGCATTCCGGCCGGGGCCCACGGCCTCTCGGCCATCCTCAATCCGCTGATCGGCTTTGCCTTCGGCTCCTCGCTGATCTCGATCTTCGCGCGCCTGGGCGGCGGCATCTTCACCAAGGGCGCCGACGTCGGCGCTGACCTGGTGGGCAAGGTCGAGGCCGGCATTCCCGAAGACGACCCGCGCAATCCGGCGGTGATCGCGGACAACGTGGGCGACAACGTCGGCGACTGCGCCGGCATGGCGGCCGACCTGTTCGAGACCTACGCCGTGACGCTCATCGCCACCATGGTGCTGGGCGCGCTGATGGTCACGGCGGCGCCGACCAACGCGGTGCTGTATCCGCTGGCGCTGGGCGGCGTGTCGATCATCGCGTCGATCATCGGCTGCTTCTTCGTGAAGGCATCGCCGGGCATGGTCAACGTGATGCCGGCCCTCTACAAGGGCCTGGCCGTGGCGGGCGTGCTGTCGCTGGTCGCGTTCTGGTTCGTCACCAGCTGGCTGATTCCCGACAACGCCATTGCACCGAGCGGCAGCCAGCTCAAGCTGTTCGGCGCCTGCTTCGTCGGCCTTGCGCTGACGGCCGCCCTGGTGTGGATCACCGAGTACTACACCGGCACCCAGTACAAGCCCGTGCAGCACATCGCGCAGGCCTCGACCACTGGCCACGGCACCAACATCATCGCGGGCCTCGGCGTGTCGATGCGCTCGACGGCGTGGCCGGTGATCTTCGTGTGCATCGCGATCCTGGCGTCCTATTCGCTGGCGGGCCTGTTCGGCATCGCAGTGGCGGCCACCTCGATGCTGAGCATGGCCGGCATCGTGGTCGCACTCGACGCCTACGGCCCCATCACCGACAACGCCGGCGGCATCGCCGAGATGAGCGAGTTGCCCGACAGCGTGCGCGCCGTGACCGATCCGCTCGACGCGGTCGGCAATACCACCAAGGCTGTGACCAAGGGCTACGCCATCGGCTCGGCCGGCCTCGCCTCGCTGGTGCTCTTTGCCGACTACACGCACAAGCTCGAGAGCTTCGGGCTGAACATCAGCTTCAACCTGAGCGACCCGATGGTGATCGTCGGCCTCTTCATCGGCGGCCTGATCCCTTACCTGTTCGGCGCGATGGCGATGGAAGCCGTGGGCCGTGCGGCCGGCGCGGTGGTGGAAGAAGTGCGCCGCCAGTTCCGCGAGATCCCCGGCATCATGGAAGGCACCGGCAAGCCCGAGTACGGCAAGGCCGTGGGCATGCTGACCGGCGCGGCCATCAAGGAAATGATGATCCCGTCACTGCTGCCGGTGTTGGTGCCGATCATCGTGGGCCTGGTGCTCGGGCCGAAGGCGCTGGGCGGGCTGCTGATGGGTACCATCGTCACGGGCCTGTTCGTCGCCATCAGCATGTGCACCGGCGGCGGCGCCTGGGACAACGCCAAGAAGTACATCGAGGACGGCCACTTCGGCGGCAAGGGCAGCGAGACGCACAAGGCCGCCGTCACCGGCGACACCGTGGGCGACCCCTACAAGGACACTGCCGGCCCGGCGGTGAATCCGCTGATCAAGATCATCAACATCGTGGCGCTGCTGATCGTGCCGCTGGTGGTGAAGTTCCATGCCGGCGATGCGGCGGCGGCGGTACCGACGAAGGTCGAGCAGCCGCCGGCCTCCACGGCGCCCGCTGCCTCGCCCGCCGCCGCTGCCACGCCGTCGACGCCTGCGGCCGTGGTGGCTTCGGGCGCCGTGTCGGCCGCCGAAGCCGCCGCCGTGAAGGTCGAGAACGGCGTGGTCAAGTTCTACTTCGCGAGCGCCAGCGCCGAAGTGGCGCCCAACGCCAGGGAAGCGCTGACCGACGTGATCAAGGCCGTGCAGAGCGGCAGCACCGTGCTCGTGAGCGGTTACCACGATGCGAGCGGCGACCCGGCCAAGAACGCCGAACTTGCCAAGCAGCGCGCGGTGGCCGTGAGCGATGCGCTCAAGGCGGCCGGTGCGCCCGAAGACAAGATCGAGCTCGCCAAGCCCGAGCAATCCCAAGCCGACGGGCCGCCCTCCGAAGCGCGCCGCGTCGAGGTCAAGATAAAGTCCTGAGATGCCCACACCCGCACGACTCGAATCCTTCATCGCCGCCGTCGAAGGCGGCGCGCATGCCAAAGCCATCGAGGACTACTACACGGAAGACGCCACCATGCGCGAGAACCAGGCCGAGCCACGGCGCGGCCGCAGCACGCTGGTGGCGCAGGAGACGGCCGTGCTCGATCGCACCGAAACCGTCACCTCCACCTGCGTGCGTCCGGTGCTCGTGAACGGCGACCATGTGGCGATCCACTGGATCTTCGAGTTCACGTTCAAGGGTGGCGCCAGCATGCGCATGGAGGAAATCGCCTGGCAGCGCTGGGAGGGCGATCGCATCGCCGAAGAGCAATTCTTCTACGACCCGGCGCAGCGAAAGCCGGGCTGAATCTCGGCTTCTAGCGCCGGCTCTCGGCCGCCACGGCCCGCACCAGCCGGGTGGCTGGCGCTACCAGCTCCCGCAGGTCCGCAGCGCGATCCTGCTCGATGGCTTGCAGAACGAGTTCATTGATGCCGCCGACCACCGTCATCGCCATCTGGCTCGTCAGATGCACTGCGAGGCCTTCCGCGTCGCCGCTGCTGTTGATCGCCACCTGGATGAAGTTGGCGATCTCGTCGTTCACCCGGCGCCGCACCGCGAGGCCCGGCATGCCCAGGCCGAGGATCTCGACAAACAGCGTGCGCAGCAGCACCGGGTCCTGGGCGAGGTAATCGAAATACGCCGCCATGGCCTGCTCCACCTGCGCATGCCACGGTTGCGCGGGGTCGAAAGCCTCGCTCACCGCCTGCAGCGCGAGCCGGCTGGCGGTTTGGTAGAGCGCGATCAGGCACTCGGTCTTGGTGCTGAAGTGCTCGTAGAAGGTGCGGCGCGACACGGCCGCCTCGCGCACGATGTCGGCAATGGTGGTTTCGGCGTAGCCCTTTGCTGCCACGGCATGCGCCATGCCTTGCAGCAGGCGCGTGTAGTGCTCGCTTCCGGTGCCATCGGCTGACTTGGAAGGCACGGCTGTTTCGACGGCTTCACTCATGAACGGCACATTTTCCTACGTCATGGTACTTGACAGTACCAACTTGCGATTGCACCATGGAGGCAAGTCGGTACGAAGATGTACCAACCATTTCAGTTCCGTGCTTTTTTCGAGGCTTGTTTTTCATGACTGATCTCGTGGTCCGCCGCCTTCTGATCGATTTGCAATCGCCCTTTGCCCGCGACTGGTGCGGCGGCGACGCATTCTCGACCGCTTTCTTCAACGCCCTGTCGATGAGCTTCCCCTTCGGCGAACAATTCTTCATCGACGCGGTTCGCGATGCCGTCGCCACGTTGCCGACGGAAGTGCAGGAAAAGCATCGCGCCGACGTGCGCGGTTTCATCGGGCAGGAAGCCACGCACCGGCGCATTCATTCGCTCTTCAACAACCACCTCGAAAGCCAGGGCCTGGTGGATGGCTGGACGGCGCGCGCGGGCAAGCGCCTGACGCTGATGGAAGACGCCGACCCGCGCCACGCGCTGGCGGTGACGGCGGCCACCGAGCACTTCACGGCGCTGTTCGCCGAATGGCTGCTGGCCCACCCCGAGATCCTCGACGGCGCCGAGCCCCGGCTGCGCACCATGTGGCTGTGGCACAGCGCCGAAGAACTGGAACACAAGAGCGTGGCCTTCGACATCTACAAGGCCGCAGGCGGCTCCGACGAATGGCGCAAGCGTTGGTTCCGCCGCGTCACGATCATGTTCCTGGGCGACCTGATGCATCAGACCATCGACAACCTGCGCCACGAAAAGCAGCTGTGGAAATGGTCGACCTGGAAGAGCGCCGTGCGCATCCTGCTGAGCCGCGACGGTCTGCTGCGCGGCAACCTGGCCGGCTGGCGCGGCTACCTGCGCCCGGACTTCCATCCGATGCAGCAGGACAGCAGCCTCTCGGTGCGCTGGCTGGAGGACAACCGCGCACAGTACGCACCCGTGGGCGCGACACCCGAGGCAGCGGCCGCGGGTTGACCGGCAAGAAAGCTCAGTAGAAGTTGGCGCGTTGCGGCGCACCGCCGCCGGCCTGCTGGTGTTCGGGGCGCAGCGCCAGGTCGTGCAGGGTGTCGAAATCGGACGGAGCATCCGGCACGCGCATCACCACTTCCAGCTCGTGCATCGAAGTGACCCAACGGCCGGCCGGCGATTCGGCAGGCTCGTCGTTGGCGAAAACGCCGTCGCGGATGTAGAGGGTCTCGCCCTCGGGGCGCTCGGCATGCAGCTCGATCAGACGGGCGATGGAGAAGTTGTACGTCACGAGCTTTTCGCGCGTCTTGCGGTCCTTGCCGCCGCAATTGAACGAGCCTTCCGCGGCAATGACGATACAGGAGCCGTCCACGCCTCCGTCCATCTCGATCTCATTGCCCGAGCGCCAGATGGCGTTGGGCAGGCGCACGCGCACCTTGTCGATCACGAGGTCGCGCTGCTTGTTCAGGCTGCCAAGAGGCGGCACCAGCGAGCGCAATTGGCGCAGGCGCTCGGCGAAGTTGTCGTCCATCAGGAATTCGACATGGTGCGTGGCGCTGCCGGAGGAGCGCTTGACCACCTGAATGACCACGTGGCGCGACTTAGCCATGGCAGAACCCCTTTGCAAGCGTTGAATTCCATGTCCCGCGAGGGGCGTCGACGGCGTGGCTGCAATTCATTGGAAATCGGCTACAAATTAGAACTTTTGAATTCATGCAATCACTTGCATCATTTGTTTCTAACTGTATAACGATTGGCGGCAATGGGGAAGGCCAATTCGTGACTTATGCACGCGGAAATGTCTCCAAAGTGCCTCCCTGATGTGCTAGCAGGGTGTCCTTAACGGACTGACTTGGTCAAGGCCTACTCAAGGGATTCGTCGAGCGCCTTGCACGAAGGCGCGCAGACGGTCTGGGACTTGCCCAGCACCTGGCGGGTGCGCAACTGCGAGCGCACGCGGTGCTTGCCGCACATGAAGCACGACATGGTCGCGCCACTGAACGACGCCGAGGCGCGAAACGGCGAGCCGGGCGTCTTCGATTTGTAACGCAGGCCGTCCGCCACCACTGCCGTCTTCACTTCACCCTTCGCCATGCGTCTTGTCCTTGCTATTCGGTTCGGCACGGCGCATCGCGCGTGCAATGGCTTCCCGGGCACTGGTTTCAGCCGCCAGGGAAGCGTCCAACGCCGAGCGGCAAAGCCCGGCGTACTGATAGTTGAGGTTCTCATACACCTCGGCCGCGGCCGGATAGGCATCGAGCAGGCGGCCGAGCTCGGCGCCCTGCTCGACATCCTCGAACTCATGCACGAGGTGTTCGACCACGGAACGGTACTGCTCTGCGCCGACGGGCACAGCGCTGTGTTCAAGCTTTTCCAGCAGTTGCGCCAACACGTGGGTCACTGCCAGATCGGTCTTGGGAGACGGATTATCGGTCGTGTTCATGGTTTGCATCTGGGGGCAGCATACGCCTATGCAAGTGGCTCCTCGCACGGGGAGGTCTCTGGCGCCCCGGTTTCCTGGGCCGCCTGCATCCGCTGGAGCAGGCTGTGCAGCATCTCGGTGGACAGCCCGTGGATCACCAGCCGATGCCCCGCCCGCAGTGTCGACAAGGGCACGAGCGGGTGCTTGTTGTTGACCAGAATGAGGTGTTCGGGCGCGGCCAGGATCGTGGCCGCGTAGATGCCGATGGTTTCGTCCAGCTGCAGGGAGTTGGCGGCACGCCAGAAATCGTTGTCCGTCAGCATCAGCTGGTAAAGCGGCGTAAAAAGCTCGATGGCGCTTTGCAGATCGAGAAAATTGAGCTTTCCCTGGGGCATGTCTTCCAGCCGCGGGCCGGGCTCCCTGATCATGGAGAAATCGACCTGCTCCGCCTTGCGCAGCGCCACGCCCTTGTCGCGCAGCGCCTTGTTCAGCCGGATCACGAAATTGAACAGGTTCAGGTCGTGCTTCAGGAACATCTCGTCCTTCAGCGCGTCGATGCCGGCCGGCTCCAGCGGGCTCGTCGCTACCGGGGCCGGCGAGTTTCGCCCGATGAAGGCCAGCACCTGCGAGCCCAGGTGAAAGTGCCGCAGGATCAGCCAATTGGCCTCCGGCGAAACAAAGCGCTTCAGCCCCCACGCGAGAAGTCGGTGCAGCAGCATCGAATGCGACCAGTTGCGCGGCACGAACACCTTCACGATCTGGATCAGGATGATCGTCAGCCGCGCGATCGGCCGCAGGAACGGCAGCAGGTACTGGCGCGACGCCGAACTCGAATCGGCCAGCCACGCGGCTTTGACGTCGTCGGGCAGCGGCGTGCTCTGGTCGAGGTACAGCGCCAGCCAGGGGCTGGGGTCGCGCTCGTCGTGCGCCTGGGTCAGGAAATCAGGTGTTCGGTCCATGGGGCCTGCGTTCGGTGATGTGCTGGAACTGCATCAGGTACAGCGCGGCCGTATGGCGCGCGGTGTCGGCTATCTGTCGGGCGGCGCGCGCGTGCCCCTCTACGGCCATGACCATCTCGACCGCCGTGAGCCAGCGGCTCAGGTGATGCTCGTCGTTGTGGCCGTGGTATTCGAGGAAGCGGAAGGCATCGGGTGGCAGCTTCAGGCCGGACTTGAGCAGCGGCAGCAGCGCCGGCACGATGCGCTGGCCCGTGCCCTCGATGATGTAGATCGCGCCCAGCAATCCGATCGGGTCGCGCGTGGCGGCCAGGCCATGCAGGTAGGCGTTGAGCGCCTCGCCGCCGGGGTTGCGGCGCAGGTCTTCGATGTTCTCGACCATGCCGCCGGCCTTGCGGTAGTCGCTGAAGAGGATGTTGAAGTCGTTTTGCTCCTCCCCCGCGTGCACACCGATCAGCGAGGCCAGCATCTGGTACGGCTCGCTCAGCGAGGCGGCGCCTTCGCGCATCCACAGGCTGCCTTCGCGAACCTGGGGCACCCATTGCTCCATCCAGTTCAGGTAGTCGGGCACGGTAAAGCGGCGCTCGCGGATCTGGCGGACCAGCGGCGTGCGCCAGACCCGGGAGCGGTAGTCGTGCCAGATGGCGGCCAGTTCGGTCAACAAGGCACCGAGGCCCTCGGGCGCGGCGGCCGGGTCGTGCGGGGGTGCGATCACGAGGTCGTCGTCAGGCGCCGCTGCCGCCGCCGCGCGCGATGCGGCAACCACCGGCACGGCATCGACGGACTCCACTTCGAGCAGCATGTACGCCGCCATGAATCGCCCCGACTCTGGCACGTAGCAGAAGATCTGCTCGCCGGGCTTCAGCGCCTTGGTGTGCAGGAATTCGGCCAGCATCACGAGGATCGACGCGGCCCCGGTGTTGCCGCGCCAGGCCAGGTTGCTCCACCAGCGCTCGCGCGGGATCGACAGGTCGGCCTTGGCCATCAGGTCCTCGACCACCGGGATGAATTTTTCCGACGAGTAGTGGCAGAGAAAGTGATCGACCCGCTTCGGATCGACCCAGCCGTCGCGCACGAGACCCGCGTACTCGTGGATGCCGATGTCGAACAGGTGCGGCAGCAGACGGATGTCCTGGCGCAGCGACAGCGCGCCGGCAGCTTCGGCCTCGGCCCAGGAACCGAAATCGAGGTGGCCGCGTGTCCGGTCTTCGGTCAGCCCGAGCTGCATGCACACCGGATAGTCGCCCGAGAAGGCGCGCTGGTGCACCCACTTCAGCTTCAGCCGCAACCCCGGTGCACCGGCCAGTGCGGGCGTACCGTCGGACAGCAGCAAGGCGCCCGCGCCATCGGACAGCATCCAGCGCAGGAAGTGAGAGTCGAAGTCTGTCTCGTAGCCGCGCGCCGCGAAGCGCGAGCGCTTGAAGAGGCGCGACGGCATCTCGCTGGCCACCGCCACCGCCGAGCGGTGCGCCCCCAGCTCGATGCCCTGCGCGGCCGTCTGGATCGCCGACACGCCCGCCGCGCAGATGCCGTGCACCGAATGCGTCTCCATCGGCTGCGCCGTCAGCTCGCCCTGGATCATGTTGGCAAAGCCTGGCATCAGCGTGTCGCCGCCCGACGAGCCGCTGGCCAGCAGCGACACGCGCGACAGCTCCGCGCCGCCCCGCCGCAGGCAGTCGCGGATCGCACCTGCCGCCAGTTGCGCATTGGTGTGGCGGGTCACGCCTTCCTCGTCGATGGCGTAGTGCCGCGTGAGGATGCCGTTCTCCGCCAGGATGCGCCGCTTGATGCGCTCCGACATGCGGTTGAGCGGCGCGATGTAGGCGTCCATGCGGTCGTTGGGAATGGGCTCGCCCGGCATGAAGTAGCCGGCGCTTTCGAGGTAGACGCGTTGAAATGAGACGGGCATGGTTCAGTTGATGGATGAATCGGGAGGCATCAGCGGGCGGCTGCGAAAACGCGGCCACACGGCCCCCAGCAGGAACACCCGCACCATGTACGGCACCAGCCCGCCCTCGTTGAGCGCAGGGTCCACCTGCGCGCGGTAGCGCGTGCGATGCAGGCGGGTGAGCTCGGACCAATGGGCATGCGGGTTTTCGTGGTGTGCGGTGTGCAGGCCGATGTTGAACAGCAAGGGGTTCACCAGCCCCTCGAAATTGCGGGCGTAGTTCAGCCGGCTACCCGGGGTATCGCCCTGCGCCTCCTCGCGAGACGCCTTCCGACCATCGGCGTGGGCATGCTGCAGGTAATTGGTCGCCAGCAGCCAGTGCAGGCCATGCAGTTGCGGCACGATGACGAAGACCAGCGCCTTGCGCCAGTCGAGCGCCAGCAGCACCGCCCAGCTGGCCAGCCACAGCGCGTACTGCGCCATGCAGTAGCGCCATGCGCCGCGCCTATGCAGCCGCAGCCGAGCAAGCCAGGCGAAGAACACCGGCATCAGCACCCACACCGCCTGGAACGGATGCAGCAGGTAACCCCGCATGTGGTTGGTGTCGCCGCCGAAGCGGTAGGTGCGCGCCACGTCCTTCGGGCCATGCCGGTGGCGATGGTGGTTGGCCACGTGCGCAGGCCAGAACACGAAGGTCGGGTGTCCCTGCAGCAACGTGATCCAGAAGTCCGTCAACCGGTTCATGCCCCGCCCGCGCCACATGCGCAGATGCACATGGTTGTGATGGATCACGCCGACGCCGAGCGTCAGGAACAGCGTCATCCCATATAGCAGAACATCGAAGCCATGGAACCACTGCCACGCAGCCAGCACAGGCAGCGCGACGAGATAGGCAAGGCTCTGCCAGTCGCGCCGGTGACGCAGCCGCGGCAGGTGGCGGCTCGCGTCAGGCCGTGGTCGCGCCATGCTTCTTGCGGAAGGCCCGGAGAACCGGCTCGGCTGCATCGGCCGCGACGCGCGTTCCGAACAGCCGGTCCATGAACGTGAATTGAAAACCGTAGTTGCCGTTGTGCACGGCATGGTGCAGATGGTGCCGGCGGCTCGCCGCGAACCAGTGGCTGTACGACACGCCCGTGAAGAAGTCGTAGTTCGAATGCCCGATGCAGTTGAAGAACAGGCTGAACACCGGCACCGCCGCGAGCGACCAGAAGCTGAAGTCGTGCACCACCATCGGCAGCAGGATCACGTTGCCGAGCATCAGCGCCTCGACGGGGTGAAAGCTGTAGGTAGCCCATGGGGTGGTCACGAACGAGCGGTGATGCGGCCCGTGAAAGCGCCGCAGCCAGCGCGTATGCAAAAGCCGGTGATTGATCCAGAAATGCACGTCGTTCCAAAAGGCGAGCGCGAGGATCTCGACCGCGACTTGCCGCCAACCCGCATCGCCGTCGAGCCGCGCCCAGCCCAGCTGCAGCAGCCCCCATGGAAACACCATGCCCAGCCCGAAGATCAACACCGACACCCCCGACTGCCCCAGTTCGCGCCGCAGCTGCCCCGGCTGCAGCGGCCGCGGATCGAGTTCACGCCCGATGCCCAGCGCCGGCAGCGCGCGCTTCGTCAGCAGCCACGTGAGGCCGCCAAAACAGAGATAGATGCCGCCGAAAAAAAGCACGCCCCACAGCATGACCTGCGGGGCGGACAACGAGGTGAAGGTCTGCGCCATCCCCCGAGGCTACAACAGCATCTCGGGAACGATCGGCGCGATGAGCATGTTGTAGAAGCGCTGGAAGAAGCCCGACTCCGGCTCCGAGGTCAGGATCATCTCTTTCTCGCCGTCGTTCGTCAGCCATTGCAGCGTGCCAGTGTCCTTGGCCAGCCGCAGCCGGTAGGAATTCTGCAGCTTGCTGATGTTGATGACGCGCAACATCTCGCGCGCCAGTTGCGGGCTGTCGACCACCACCCCCATCTCGGTGTTCTGGCTGGCCGAGCGCGGGTCGAGGTTCATCGAGCCGATGAAGATGCGCGTCCTGTCGATCGCAGCGGTCTTGGAGTGCAGCCGCCCCAGCGACTTGCCGAACATGCCGAAGCGCTCGCCCGCGCTGGTACGCTGCGGGCTCAGTTCGTAGAGGTCGGCGCCGCTTTCGAGCAGCCGCTGGCGGTAGCGCGCATAGCCGGTGTGCACCAGCGGCTCGTCGTTGGCCGCCAAGGAATTGGTAAGCAGCGTGAGCTTGACCTTGCGCCTGGCCAGGTCCTCGAAAGCCTCCATGCCGCGCTCGCCCGGCACAAGGTACGGCGAGGTCAGGTCGACTTCGGTCTTGGCGTCGAGCAGCAGCGCCCAGACCTTCATCGTCACGCTGGTGGCGATGGCCTCGTCGGCGGACATGGTCGCGGGCTTGGTGGGCGGGTCGGCGATGGCGCGGGCTTCGCCCCACAGCAGGCCCATGCGGCCGCCGTCGAGCTCCTCGGCAATGGGCCCGTAGCCGAGGATGTCGGATGGCGGCAGCACGATCTTCGGTGGTGGCGCGGCCATGCCCACCCAACTGTCGAAATCGGCGCCGTTCGGCCTGCGGCCGCCCTCGCCCGTCACGATGTCGGCAATCGGCCAGACCTGCACGCTGTTCCAGTAGGCGTCGAAGATCGATTCGAGCTGCGGCACCACCTTGCCGATCACCAGCGCATCCATGTCGATGAAGTTCTGCGCCTCGCTGAGCACGAAATACTCTTCGGCGATGTTGCGCCCGCCTACCACCGCCATCACGCCGTCGGCGATGAAGAGCTTGTTGTGCATGCGGTGGTTGAGCCGCGAAATCTCCCACGGCGACGCCGCGAAGCGCGACAGGAAGCCGTTGCGCCCGCAGCAGAACGGGTTGAACAGGCGCACGTCGACGTTCGGCGTCTCCGAGAGCGCCAGCAGCAGCTGCTGGCTCTTGACGGTATACAGGTCGTCCACCAGCACCCGCACCTTGACGCCGCGCATCGCCGCCTCGCGCAGCGTGCGCAGCAGCAGGCGGCCGACGGCGTCGTTCTCGAGCTGGTAATACTGCACCACCAGCGAGCGCTGGGCCCGCTGGGCGAGTTGGATGCGCGCGTCGAGCGAGTACACGCCCAGCGGCATCAGCCGGAAGCCCGAGTGCTCGCCGGGCGGCGTGGATGCGGCGGCAATCTTCGCGAGCATGGTCGACGGGTCGGCGGAGGCGGCAAATTCGGCGGGCCGTTCCCGTGCCGGCGGCAGCGAACCGCAGGCGCCGAGTGCCGCGATCAGGGCGCCAGCGAGCGCGAGGCGCAGAAGCAAGAGGCAGGCGTTCATGATGGTGCTTCCATGGCGTGGTTCTTCCCCGTCGTTTCTTCAATTGTTCTGCTCAATACGCGGGCCGGCCTGCACCGGTTTCAAGGGCCCCTTTTGGGGACGCCCGGCCTAGAATTCGGCCCACATCGCTGCGGAGTTACATCATGGCCCGTTCGCACCTCCATCGCATCGCCTGGATGACGGTTTTTTCAGCCCTGGCGCATCCCGCCTGGGCCGCGCTGGACATCGGCGACCCCGTCCCCAGGTTCACCGCCACCGCGGCCCTGGGCGGCAAGACCTTCCGTTACTCGCTGGCCGACGCTCTCGCGAAGGGGCCGGTGGTGCTGTACTTCTTTCCAGCGGCCGATTCCAACGACTGCTCGATCGAGGCCCACGCCTTCGCCGAGGCCGTGGACCAGTTCGCCGCACTGGGCGCCAGCGTGATCGGCGTTTCGGCGGACGACATCGGCACCTTGTCGAAGTTTTCGGTCAAGTCCTGCCAGAGCCGCTTTCCGGTGGCGTCGGACGAGGGCAAGACCGTGATCCAGGGTTTCGACGCGCTGATGCAGACGCGGCCCGACTTCGCCAACCGCCTGTCGTACGTGATCTCGCCGGACGGCAAGGTCGCCTACTACTACCAGAACCTGAATCCGGACAAGCATGTGGAGCGCACGCTGAATGCGGTGAAGGCGCTGCCGAGATCCACGGCAAAGTAAGCAAAGGGCCAGGCCCGCTCTATCGAACCCGGACGCCCTCGTTCCAGCCCTTTTCCAGCGGATTCAGCACCAGCTGGATCAACCGGCGCCTATCGGTCTGGATGTCCGCCTGAAGGCTCATGCCGGATTGCAGGGCCTGGGGGCGCCCTTTGACCCAGATGCTGGCATCGGGCCCCGCGAGCGCAATCTGCACGCGGTAGGCAAGGCCGTTTGTTCGCTGGTCCGAATTGCTGCTGTCGAAGTTGCGATTGCCGGATGCGGACTGGCCCGTGCCTGTCTGCTTGTCGAGCGCCTGCGGATTCTGGAACTCCGCGTCCGCACTGACCCATTTCACCCTGCCGGCCACGGCCCCGTATTGCGTGAAGGGAAAGCTGTCGAGCTTGACCTCGACGGGCTGGCCGATCTTGACGTAGCCGATGTCGTTGTTGCTGAGGAAGACTTCGGCGATCAACGGTGTATTCTCGGGAACAATCGTCAGGAGCGGCTGATTGGCCGCCACCGCGCTCCCCAGTGTCGTGACCCCGAGGCTCTGGACCACACCGGACACTGGCGCACGCAAGGTCTTCAGGCCATTGAGTTGCTGGGCCTTTTCGAACTCGGCCTGGAGACTCGCGCCCTCCCGGCTTGCCTGCTCGACCTCCGCAAGGATCTGCACCTTGCGCTCCTGCTCCACGGCCGCTTGACGGAAGCGCGCCTCCTGGAGCCCAGCAGCAAGCTGCGCCAGCGTCTGGCTTTGCGCCGCCAGGTCATGCTCCAGGCCTACCACTTCCTGCTCTTGTTTGAGGCGCTCGCCTTCGCTGAAGAAGCCTTCCTTTACGAGTGCCAGGCTCTGCTGGTAGCGCTTAGTCGCGAGCCCGAGATTCAAGCGCAATTTCGTGTGCGTCGACTCGGCCGCCCTGAGGGCCTTCGTCTTTTCGTCGACCGATGCTCTGGCTTCCGCTAGCTTGGCTTCGAATGCCGCTTCGCGGGCTTGGATCGTCGCCATCTGGTCGGGCGTCAACGCCAGCGTTCTCGCCGCGCCGGAACCGCCGCCCGGCACCGACATAGGCAGGTGCTGCCCCTTCATCTCCACCATGAGCCGCGCCATCTGCTGCTGATTCTGCTGCAGCCGTTGCTGGCTGCTGGAGAGATCGGCCTGGGACAAGGTTGGATCTAGTTCGATCAGGAGATCGCCTTCCTTGACGCGTTGACCTTCGCGCACGTGGATGACGCGCACGAGGGCCGGCTCGATCGTCTGCATGACCTTCACACGCCCATCGGGAATCAGCCTGCCGGGCGCCGTCGCCACGATCTCGATCTCTCCGATACACGCCCAGGCAATGGCGCCGAGCAACAGCACCGCCAGCGCCCACATCAGGCCACTGGCAAATGGCGCAGGAGGCGCTTCCTCGATGGCGAGCGCCGGGCTGTGAAACGCTCGCTCCTTCGGGGACAGCACGACGCTCATGCTTCCGTCTCCGCGGGGTTGCCGCGCCGTTCGGGACGATGCGCTGCATGGGGCTTGCGGACACCAGTCAGCGGCTCGTGCTGCTGCATGGCCCAGAGCCTCGCAAACTCGCCTTGCTGCGCAATGAGTTCCTGCAACCCGCCCTGCTCCACCACCTTGCCGCTGTCGAGCACGACGATGCGGCTGCAATGCCGCAGCGTGGAGAGCCGGTGGGCAATCATGATGACCGTGCGGCCACGGCAGATCTGCGCCATGTTGGCCTGGATGGCCTGCTCGCTCTCAACGTCCAGCGCACTGGTAGCCTCGTCCAGGATCAGGATACGCGGGTCTCCCGTCAGTGCCCGGGCGATCGCGATGCGCTGGCGCTGCCCGCCGGACAAAAGGGCACCGCGTTCGCCGACCGGCGTGTGGTAGCCCTGCGGCAAAGCCGTGATGAATTCGTGCGCCCCCGCCTGCTGCGCCGCGAAGACGATGCGGTCAAAGGACATCCCCGGGTGGGCGACTGCAATGTTTTCCGCAATCGTCCCGCTGAACAGGAAACTGTCTTGCAGCACGACGCCGATCTGCCTACGCAACTGCTGGGGATCGGCATGCGCGATGTCGTGGCCATCGACCAGCACGCGCCCGGCCTCCACGCCGTACAGCCGCTGAATGAGTTTGGTGAGCGTCGACTTGCCGCATCCGGAGCGCCCCACGATGCCCACCACTTCGCCCGGTTCCAGCAGAAGGCTTACATCGTTCAGCACCAGCGGCGTTTCTGGCTGGTAGCGGAAGTGGATCGAACGCAACTCGACACGGCCCTTCAATGGCGGCATGGCCTGGACACCTGCGTTGGTGGGCTCCGGCTGCGCATTCATGAGGTCGCCCATGCGGTCGACCGAAAGCTTGACTTGCTGGAAGTTCTGCCACAGCCCCACCAGCCGGGACACCGGCTGCAACACCTGTCCAGCGAGCATCTGGAAGGCAATAAGCCCCCCGACGGTGAGATCGTTGTTCATCACCAGCGTAGTGCCGACCCAGAGCACCGCCAGTGTCAGCATCCGCTGGACTGCCTGCGAAATGCTCTGCGCCGCATTGCCCAACTTGCTGACATCGAACCCGGCTGCCACCTGCCGCGCGGCCAGCAGGTCCCATTTGCGCTGCCACATGGGCGCCAGCGCGAGGCTCTTCAGCGTATGGATGCCCTGGATGCTCTCGACCATGAAGCTGCCGGCCTCCGCGCTGCGATCGAACTTCGTCTGCAGCGCCTTCGCAAAGATGGGCTGGGCCACCAGCGTCACGAGGGCAAGAATCGGTAGGCCGATGAGCGTGACGATGGTCAGCTTGATACTGTAGAGCAGCATCACCGCGATGAAGATGCCGATGAAGAGGCCATCGACCAATGTCGTCAGTGCGCCGCCCGTGAAGAAACTGCGGATGTTTTCGAGCTCGCGCGTGCGGGCCAGCGTGTCGCCGGCCTGGCGCTGTTCGAAATATCGGATGGGCAGGCTGAGCAGATGGCGGAACAGGTCGCTCGACAGGCCGGCGTCGAGGCGAGCAGACGTATGCGCGAGCATATATCCGCGCAACGTGTTGGTCACGGCTTCGAAGACGATCAGGCCCGCCATGCCGATGCCGAGAACATGCAGGGTCGACAGGCTCTTGTGCATCAGGACCTTGTCGATGATGACCTGGCTGAACAGGGGCGTCGTCAACGCGACCAGTTGGAGCAGAAATGCGCCGAGCAGCACCTGCCCCAGCGGCTTGCGATAGCGCCACAGCACTGGCGCGAACCACCCGAGGCCAAAGCGGCGGGAGCCCGAGCCGCCGATTGCGCCGAGTTGCAGGGGTTGGCGGAAGCAAATGACGGCAAGAGCGCCCCTTTCCCCATGGCTCTCGACGAGCTCTGCCATCGAAACCCATTTGAATTTGGAGGTCTGGGGTATCCAGAGGAGGAGTTCCCCCGAAACCTGTGCCGGATCGACTGCAGATTCGTCCGCAACACCAGGGTGCCGACCGGTGGAAGGCCCGCGCTTTTCGCGCCGAGCAACCACAGTGACCACGTTTCCATCGGCACCAACGATCACGCAAGGGATGGGGAGCGAGCGCGCCCCACCGCGCTGTTTGAGTAGCCGCCATTTGCGTGACGGGCGTTCCTGGATCCGCAGGGGTTTCGACACGAGCCCCAGGTGCTGCGCCGCATGTTGCAGCTCTTGTGCGCCGATGGGGGTTTCAGGACGCCAGCCCATCGCCTCGCCGAGCGCCTGTACGCTCATTTCCAGAGAGAAAAAAGCAATCACGGGCTGCAATGCGGCGAGACCTTGAAGCGCACGAAAAGAGGCGCCGCCAACCTCAGTAGGCATTTTTTGACCGCCAGAATTTATGGGAGGCTGCGGATAAATCACGCTCCGCTCTCCATTTTTCAATTTGGTCCAGGCGCTTCATCCAACCCAAGTCTCAACCATGCAAAGGCTGCGGCGACACGAGAGCGACAGGCCGCTCACTTCACGCTGTCAACAAGAAATTGACTTGCGATAGTTGCGCCAGCGTAGCGTGATGGAATGTGATGTTTTGGGCCCCGTCAGCGAAAACTACATCTTGGCCGCTTTGCGTCATATGACCAAGTATATCGGCGCTACCGCTATATCCAAACCCAACGAATTTCAATTGATCTACATTTTCCAATCCAAATACCTGGTCGTTTCCAGGCCGAAGGGAATCAAACGTGAAGACGTCTGCACCACGACCACCAATTAACGTATTGCCGCCTTGTCCACCGAGCAACTCATCGCTCCAGCTTCCAAAGCTTGAAGCCATGAAATTTGCCTGCCCAGACATGGTGTTCGCGCGAAACTCCGTTGAATCCGAAAATCCAACTACAGCATCGGCACGTGACATTCCATGATCGAGCGCATTGACCCAGGCGGCCAACCCAGCCTGATCAGGTTCTCGCCCTAAAACATTTTTATAAAGGAGCGTCGCAAACTGATTATTGTTAAGCGCTCCGTAGGTATTTTGAAACTCGACCGATCCAACGAAACCCTGCGCAACCGATTTGATCGTTTGCGCACCAGCATCCAGTGCATTGACCCAATTAACAAAACCAGTTCCATCTGGCTCTCTGTTTAGAGTAGCCTTGTAAAGGCGAAAAACCTCGCCTTGGTGCTCATTGCTGAATCGCGCCGTCATATAGGCATCAACGTCTGTCGCACTATTATTTTTGAATTCCGTTGACTCAGAAAAACCCACCACCACATTGGCTCTGGAATTTCCGGCATCGAGAGATTGAACCCATGCAGAAAGGCCGTTACTATCAGGAGTCCGCCCAAGGACATTCTTATAGAGCAAAGTCACGAATTGCGTATTGTTGAGGGCCCCGTAATTTGCTTGAAATTCCGTAGAATTTACAAAGGTTGCCGCAGCGGCCCCTACGGTCATTCCACTTTTCAATGCAGTCACCCATTCTTGAAAGCCACCAATATCGGGCTCCCTCCCCAATGTCGCTTGGTATAGCCGATAAGCGCTCCCATACCAAGAATTGGAGGCTCCGGTTATGCCATCGCCGCCGTCGATCGTGTCGTTGCCGCTTCCCCCGACCAACGCATCGTTGCCCCACCCGCCAGTGATCTTGTCGTCACCACTGCCACCGTTGAGGTAGACAGAACTCGTGGCCCCCCAGGCCGTGAGGGTGTCATTGAAGTCAGAGCCAACGACTGCATAGATCTGCGAAAGCGTGTCGCGATTGCCCCAGCCATCCGTCGCGGTACCCGACCGGAGATCGACGCTGACACCGGCGGGACCATCGTTGTAGTGAACTATGACCGCGCCGGTGTTGTTCCCGGTGATGAAGTCGTTGCCTTGTCCGCCCCAGATGTCGTCGTTCCCTTCATCACTGAAGATGGAATCGTTGCCTGCGCCGCCGTCGATGAGATCATTTCCGGCACCGCCGTGGATGATGTCTGAATCTGAGGTTCCAACCAAAGTATCGTTTCCGGGGGTGCCGTCGATGATCGCCACAGTACGTTCCTTCGTTTTTAAGTAAGACCTACCAACACTTGTAGCGCTCCTCGCTGCCGATACAAGCGCTCCAGGGTCATGGGCTTCGCCCCCTTCCCCCTTAAACCAGCACTGCTGGTCTACAGGTATCGTATCTGCTTGTATCTATATTTCCTCAATGAAACACGCGCCCAGCTCGTGCTTTTTCCACGGATGACTGGCTTTTCGCGGCGCCCTTTGGGAGAGCAATACTTAAATACTAAGTAATTTTTTAGGTAACGTTTCCCTGATCGGCGCTCCAGGACAGGAGCGGCCGGACAGAGATGTTTTCGGTCCGCGCAAAATCCAACCCCATGCAGCTCAACTACATCGCCAACGCGCACGTCCCGTCCTCCTCCGGCCGCACCCTGCCCGTCATCGACCCTTCCGACGGCCAGGTTTTCGACGAAATCCAGCGCAGCAACGCAGCCGATATCGACTCCGCCGTGCGCGCCGCGCGCGACTGCTTCGAGGGTGTCTGGCACAAGGTCAGCGCGGCCGACCGCAGCCGCCTGCTCTACAAGCTCTCACAGAAGATCGCCGAGCACGTCGACGAGCTCGCGCTGATCGAGCAGCGCGACTGCGGCAAGCCGGTGAAGCAGGCGCGCGCCGACGCTGTGGCACTGGTTCGCTATTTCGAGTTCTATGCCGGCGCCTGCGACAAGCTGCACGGCGAGACCATCCCCTATCAGGACGGCTACAGCGTCTTCACCTGGCGCGAGCCGCACGGCGTCACCGGCCACATCATTCCGTGGAACTACCCGATGCAGATCTTCGGACGCAGCGTGGGCGGCGCCCTGGCGGCCGGCAACGTGTGCGTGGTCAAGCCAGCCGAGGACGCCTGCCTCTCGCTGATCCGCGTGGCGCAGCTCGCGGCCGAAGTCGGCTTTCCGGCCGGCACGCTCAATATCGTGACGGGCTACGGCCATGAAGTGGGGGACGCGCTCGCTCGGCACGAGGGCATCGACCACATCAGCTTCACCGGCAGCCCGAAGATCGGCACGCTGATCCAGCAGGTAGCGGCCGAGCGGCACTGCCCGGTCACGCTGGAGCTGGGTGGCAAGAGTCCGCAGATCATCTTCGCGGACGCTGACCTGGACGCGGCCATTCCCGTGGTCATCAATGCCATCGTGCAGAACGCCGGGCAGACCTGCTCGGCCGGCTCGCGGGTGCTGATCCAGCGCGACATCTACGAACCGCTGCTGGAGCGCCTGGGCCACGCTTTCGAGGCGCTGCGCGTCGGCCCCGCGGCCATGGATCTCGACGTGGGCCCGCTGATCCGCCAGACGCAGCAGCAGCGCGTGTGGGACTTCTTGAGCGATGCGCAACATGCCGGCATCCCGATGGTGGCGCAGGGCATCGTGGTCGACGAAGCGCCCGAGACCGGCTTCTACCAGGCGCCCACCCTGCTGCGCGACGTGCCGGTGAATCACCGGCTCGCACAGGAAGAGGTGTTCGGCCCGGTGCTGGCGGCCATGGTCTTCGCCGACGAAGACGAAGCCGTGGCGCTTGCCAACGCCACGCAGTTCGGGCTGGTCGCCGGCGTGTGGACCACCGACGGATCGCGCCAGTTCCGCATGGCCAGGCGCGTGAGGAGCGGCCAGGTGTTCATCAACAACTATGGCGCGGGCGGGGGCGTCGAGCTGCCGTTCGGCGGCGTGAAGTCCTCAGGCTACGGCCGCGAGAAGGGTTTCGAGGCCCTCTACGGCTTCACCACGCTCAAGACCGTCGCCGTCAAGCACGGCTGAGGCCAAGGGCCGGCCCGGCAGCCGCCCAAACAGAGCGCATTCCAGAACATTGACCTGGGACATGGTTTACGCGGCGGCGATCAAGTAGCCTGAGGTTCACAGGCCCTTGGGCCGTGGCGCAAAATCGGACCCGCTTCATGAAAAACAGCAGCAATACCGTCATTCCGATCTCCACGATCGGCCGCGCACGTCCCGCCGTGGCCGTGCCGGAGGTCGCCGTGCCCGCCACGGGGGTGCTGCTCGACCGCCTCGGCCGGCCCATGACCGACCTGCGCATCAGCGTGACCGACCGGTGCAACTTTCGCTGCAGCTACTGCATGCCGAAGGACGTGTTCGACAAGGACTACAAGTACCTGCCGCACAGCGCGCTGCTGAGTTTTGAAGAAATGACGCGGCTGGCCCGCCTGTTCGCTGCGCACGGCGTGCGCAAGATCCGCCTGACCGGCGGTGAGCCGTTGCTGCGCAAGAACATCGAAGGCCTCATCGAACAACTCGCCGGGATCCGCTCGCCCGCCGGCGAGCCGCTGGCGCTGACGCTCACCACCAATGGCTCGTTGCTCGCGCGCAAGGCCGCCGGGCTGCGGGCTGCAGGCCTGCAGCGCGTGACCGTGAGCCTCGACAGCCTCGACGACGCCGTGTTCCGCCACATGAACGACGTCGACTTTCCGGTGGCCGATGTGCTGGCCGGCATCGACGCGGCGCTGGTCGCCGGCCTCGGTCCCATCAAGGTCAACATGGTGGTCAAGCGCGGTACCAACGAGCAGGAAATACTGCCGATGGCCCGCTACTTCCGCACGCACCACGGCGGCAAGGTGGTGCTGCGCTTCATCGAATACATGGATGTGGGCGCCACCAACGGCTGGCGCATGGACGAGGTGCTGCCCTCGGCCGACGTCATCGCTCGCATCCATGCCGAATTTCCGCTGGTGCCGCTGGAAGCCGCCACGCCCGGCGAGACCGCCCAGCGCTGGGCCTATGCCGACGGCAGCGGCGAGATTGGCGTGATCAGCAGCGTCACGCAGGCCTTCTGCCACAACTGCAGCCGCGCGCGCCTGTCGACCGAAGGCAAGCTGTACCTCTGCCTCTTCGCCAGCGCCGGCCACGACCTGCGCCCGCTGCTGCGCGGCACCACCAGCGACGACGACATCGCCTCGGCCATCGGCCACATTTGGCAGGGCCGTGCCGACCGCTACTCCGAGCTGCGCGCCCTGCGTGGGCCTGACAACGACAGCGGCGATGCCGGCGACAAGGCGCCGCGCCGCGTCGAGATGAGCTACATCGGCGGATGACGCAGGCGGCCGCCATGCCCGCGCACGCCTTCATCGCGGCCGCCGACATCACGGGGCTTCTGCTGGCCGGCGGACGCGGCTCTCGCATGGGCGGGGTCGACAAGGGACTGCAGCTTTTCAACGGCGAGCCGCTGGCTCTGCATGCGATCCGGCGGCTGGGGTCGCAGGTCGGCCAGCTCATCGTCAATGCCAACCGCAACCTCGCCGACTACGAAGCCTTCGGCGTGCCGGTATGGCCCGACAGCCTCGCGGACTATCCGGGGCCGCTCGCGGGCTTTCTCACCGGGTTGGAGCACTGCACGACACCCTGGCTGTTGACCGTACCTTGCGACACACCGCTATTTCCGCCAGACCTCGCCGTCCGGCTCGCCGAAGCGGTGGCCGCCGAAAATGCAGAGATCGCGATGGTCAACGCACCCGAAATCTCCGAAGGCGAGGTGGTGCTGCGCCTCCAACCCGTCTTCTGCCTGCTGCGCGCCGACCTGCGCGAGAGCCTGCGGCGCTACACCGAAGCCGGCGGCCGCAAGGTCCACGCATGGACCGCACAGCACCGCACAGTGCACGTGCCCTTCAACCGCCCCGGCGACGCGCCCGACGCTTTCTTCAACGCCAACACCCTGGCCGAACTGCACGCCCTCGAAAACCGATGAGCCGCATCGCAGACATCGCCTCCGCCCTTTCGGGCTACGACGCTGCCATCGACCTGAGCGTCGAGGCCGTCCACGCTTTTCTCTCGCAACTCACGGCCTCGGCGGTCGTCACGCAACGGGAGACCGTCTCCCTGCTCGACGCGCTCGGCCGCGTGCTGGCCGAAGACATCGTCTCGCCCATCAGCGTGCCGCCGCACGACAACTCCGCCATGGACGGCTACGCCTTCGACGGCGCGGTGCTGCCGCGGGACGCACCCATCGACGTCTCGGTCACGCTGCGCGTGGCGGGAACGGCGCTGGCCGGCGCCGCCTGGCGTGGCACGCTGGGTCCAGGCGATGCGGTGCGCATCATGACCGGCGCCATGATGCCGGCCGGCCTCGACACCGTCGTGCCGCAGGAGTTCTGCAAGGTCGATGGCGACCGCGTGTGTTTCCCGGCCAGGGTGCTGCGCCGCGGCGACAACCGCCGCCTTGCGGGCGAAGACCTGATGCAGGGCCAGACCGCGCTGCGCAAGGGCGAACGCCTGTCGCCCGCCGCGCTCGGCATGGTCGCGAGCCTCGGCCTGCCGGAGGTGCCCGCGCTGCGGCGGCTGCGGGTGGCCTACTTCTCGACCGGCGATGAGATCCTGAGCCTCGGCGACGCGCCGCGCGAAGGCGCCGTGTACGACAGCAATCGCTACACCGTGTTCGGCATGCTCGCACGGCTGGGCTGCGAGGTGATCGACCTCGGCCTCGTGCGCGACGATCCGGCCACGCTCGCCGCCGCATTGCGGCGCGCCGCGCGCGAGGCCGATGCCATCGTCACCAGCGGCGGTGTCAGCGCCGGTGCGGCCGACCACACGCGCGACGTGATGCAGCAACTGGGCGACATGGCGTTCTGGCGCGTGGCCATGCGCCCGGGCCGGCCGCTGGCGGTGGGGTTGATCCCGCGCGAGGCGTCGCCGCAGCCAGCGGTGCTGTTCGGACTGCCGGGCAATCCGGTGGCCGTGATGGTGACCTTCCTGGCCTTCGTGCGGCCTGCGCTGCTGCGCCTGATGGGCTGCCACGACGCGGCAGCCGCGCCACCGCCCTTGCTGCGTGCACGCTGCACAGGCCCGATCCGCAAGAAGCCGGGCCGCACCGAATACCAGCGCGGCTTCGTGAAGACCATGCCGGACGCGTTGCCTGAGGTGTGCGTCGCGAGCCACCAGGGCTCGGGGGTGCTCAGCTCGATGGTCGAAGCCAACGGGCTCGTGGTGCTGCACCACGAGCAGGGCAATGTCGCGGCGGGCGGCGAAGTCGACGTGATGATGTTCGACGGCAACATCTAAGGCGCCCCGAACGGTCAGATCCGGCCCAAGGCCTTGTCCACGCCCTTGTTGGCCAGCATGTCGGCGCGCTCGTTGCCCGGGTCTCCCGAGTGGCCCTTGACCCAGCGCCACTCGATCTGGTGGCCGCCCTCGCTCACCAGCTTGTCGAGCCGCTGCCAGAGTTCGACGTTCTTCACGGGCTGCTTGCTGGCTGTCATCCAGCCCTTGGCCTTCCAGCCGCGGATCCACTCGGTGATGCCCTTGCGCACGTACTGGCTGTCCAGGTAAAGCAGCACCTTGCAGGGCCGCTTGAGCGCAGCCAGGCCTTCGATGACGGCAGTCAGCTCCATGCGGTTGTTGGTGGTGTCGAGTTCACCGCCGAACAGGTCTTTCTCGGTGGAGCCCGACTTGAGCCACGCGCCCCACCCGCCAGGGCCGGGGTTTCCCTTGCACGCGCCATCGGTGTAGATCACGACTTCGTTCAAACCGGCTTTTCCTTCTTCATCATCATTCGTTCTCGTTCATTCTCAATTCTTGCCGACCTCGTTGCGGTGCACCTTGCCCGCGATGGGCACTGGCGCCGTGGCGCGGGCGCCCGAGCGGCGCCACTCGGCGCTCAGCAGGCGCATGCCGCGCACCCGCTTCACGGCGACCAGGAAGTAGGCTGCGCCAAAGATCGGCCACCAGCGCTCGCCGGCGGCATCCATCCAGCGCGAGCGCTCCAGCCAGGCTTCGCTGCGCACCGCAGGCCGGTAGACGCCGAAGCGGCCCGACTCCACCTCGAAGCTCAGGAGCCGCAGCCAGTCGCGCATGCGCCAGTAGCCGATGAACTCCCCGCCTTCGGGCAGGTACAGGTCGCCGATGCCGAGCCGGCGATAGAGGTGTGCGCGTCGCTGCCGCATGCCCCAGAGGCTGGCCGGGTTGAACCCGCAGATCACCACGCGGCCCTCGGGCACCAGCACCCGCTCCACCTCGCGCAGGGTGGCGTGCGGGTCGGGGCTCAGTTCGAGCGCGTGCGGCATCACCACCAGGTCGAGGCTGTTGGCTGCAAACGGCAATGCCGCGAAGTCGGTCAGGAGCGTCGCCCTGCCGCCTCGGGCGGGGTCGTCCAGCGCCAGCCAGCGGTGCGGCATGCGGTTGGCGCGCAAGCCGTCGACCTCGGCCGCACCCAGCTGCAGCGCGTGATAGCCGAACACGTCGGCCACCGCCTGATCGAACTGGGCCTGCTCCCAAGCCAGAAGGTAGCGCCCCGGGGGGGTCGCGAACCAATCCTGCAAACCTATAATTTGACCGCTCATGACCCTTGTTCCGCTGCCCGCCTTCGCTGACAACTACATCTGGATGCTGCACGACGGGTCCCACGCCATCGTGGTGGATCCGGGCGACGCCCAACCGGTGTTCGACGCGCTGGCGCGCCACAAGCTGCAGCTGGCCGCGATTCTAGTCACGCACCACCATCCCGATCACACAGGGGGCGTGGCCGCGCTGCACGAGGCCACCGGCGCACCCGTGTGGGGGCCGGCGCGCGAGCGCATTCCCGAGCCGTTCACGCCGCTGGCGCAAGGCGACATTGCCGAGGTGCTCGGCCTGCGCTTCGAGGTCATCGACGTGCCGGGCCATACGGCCGGCCACATCGCGTACTTCCTGCCTGCGGCGCAAACGGCGGGTGGCGATGCGCCGCTGCTGTTCTGCGGCGACACGCTGTTCTCCGGCGGCTGCGGGCGCCTGTTCGAAGGCACCCCCGGGCAGATGCTGGCTTCGCTCGATGCGCTTGCCGCATTGCCGGGCGACACGCGTGTCTGCTGTGCGCACGAATACACACTTTCTAACCTGCGTTTTGCCCAGGCGGTGGAACCGGGCAACGCCGAACTGGATCACTACAACGCGCGCTGCGAAAGCCTGCGCGCGCAGGGGCAGCCCACGCTGCCGTCGCAACTGGCAATCGAACGCCAGGTCAACCCCTTTCTTCGCAGCCGCGAAGCCACTGTCCTTCGAGCGGTGCGTGCCCACGCCGAGCTGGCTGCCGATGCAGTCGAGGCCGACGTGTTCGCCGCACTGCGCCAATGGAAAAACGACTTCCGATGAAACTGATCGCTGCCACCTGCCTTGCAGGTTCACTGGTGCTCGCGGGCTGCGCGGGCACGAGCAACAACAACAGCTCCTCCCCCTCTTCTTCGTCGGCCGGCGGCACCGGCGCCAAGGCCACGGGTAGTGCGGCACCCATCTACCCACGCGACTCTCTATCGCCCCTCGCCACCGGACAGGCCCAATCGCAGAGCGTGGTCACGCTCGCGCCGCCGGTCGACATGTGGGACCGCATCCGCCGCGGCTTCAAGATGCCCAACCTCGACAGCGACCTGGTGCGCGACCGCGAGCAGTGGTACGCCAGCCGGCCCGACTACATCCAGCGCATGACGGAGCGCTCGAACAAGTACATCTTCCACATCGTCGAGGAGCTCGAGCGGCGCAACATGCCGACCGAACTCGCACTGCTGCCCTACATCGAGAGCGCGTTCAATCCACAGGCCATCTCCAGTGCGCGCGCCGCGGGCATGTGGCAGTTCATGCCGGCCACCGGCACCGACTTCGACCTGAAGCAGAACATCTTCCGCGACGACCGCCGCGACGTGGTGGCCTCCACCCGCGCCGCGCTCGACTACCTGCAGAAGCTCTATGGCATGTTCGGCGACTGGCAACTGGCCCTGGCCGCCTACAACTGGGGCGAAGGCAGCGTGAGCCGCGCCATCGCCAAGAACCAGCGCCTGGGCCTGCCCACCACCTACAGCGACCTCACGATGCCCGCCGAGACGCGGCTCTACGTGCCCAAGCTGCAGGCCGTGAAGAACATCGTGGCGAATCCGCAGGCCTTCAACACCGAGCTGCCGCTGATCGCCAACCACCCGTACTTCCAGACCGTCACGCTCACGCGTGACCTCGACGTGGAACTCGCCGCCAAGCTTGCCGACGTGCGGCTCGAAGACTTCCGCGCGCTCAACCCCGCCGCGCACAAACCGGTGCTGATCGCAGCCGGCACGCCGCAGATCCTGCTGCCGTGGGACAACGCGGCCGTGTTCCAGCGCAACTTCGATGCCTATTCGCAGGGTCAGTACGCCAGCTGGACCGCCTGGGTCGTGCCCAACACCATGACCGTTGCCGACGCGGCCCAGCGCTCCGGCATGAGCGAAAGCGACCTGCGCGCCATCAACAACGTGCCGCCGCGCATGCTCATCAAGGCCGGCTCGACGCTGATCGTGCCGCGCGGCGCCCGCGTGAAGGAAGACGTGGCGGCCGTGGTGGCCGACGGCGGCCACCTGAGTTTCCAGCCCGAAATCGTCACCCACCGCACGACGGTGAAGGCCGGGCGCGCGGACAGCGTCGCCAGCATTGCGCGCCGCTACAACCTCAAGCCCGCCAACGTGGCCGAGTGGAACGACGTGAAGCCCAACCACGCCTTCAAGCGCGGCTTCAGCGTGGTGGTGTACCTGCCGATCCGCGCCACGGTGGCGGCGCGCGCCGGCACCGGCGTGGCGGTCGCGCGCGGACACGCGGTGGCGGTATCTGCGAAGCGCGGCGCACCGGTGAAGGTTTCGGCGCCGCGGGGCACCAATGTTGTCAAGGTGCCTGCCAGCAGCAAGCAGCAGGTGGTGCGCGAGAAGCGCGGCGGCATGCCGGCCAAGAAAAAACGCTGAAACGGCGCTCTTCCTGCTTCGGCCTCTGGAGGTTCAGCGGGCCGCTGCCGCAGCCCATGCCCTGCGGCGCACCACGGCTTCGAGTGCGGCCACCGCGATCATGACGAGCGTCGTGAGCGTGCCCACCACCATCACCGAGAGGTGCGGAGCAAAGACTGCGAGCACGGCCAGCAGGCCCAGGCCGTAAAGATGCGACTGCGGCAGGAAACCGCGCACCACACGCTTGAACAGCGCATTGCCGAACAGGTACAGCGCCGGCCCGCCGATGAGTGCGCCGAGATACTTGAGCTCGGCATGGTGCGAGCCCTCGTTGATCGTGAGCTCGTCCGCCACCGCGCACACGATGATGCCCGCCACCAGGATCACGTGCGTGTAGTGGAACTTGGCGCCGATGCCACCGGGGTCGGGCGAATGCTCGATGGCATGGGTCGCCTCCCTCGCGCTGGTGTCGAAGTACATCCACCACATCGCGAGGCTGCCCGAGAAACCCACGAGCAGCGCGAACAGGTCGATGCCGTGCCATTCAGTGTGCTGGCCGAAGGCGATGCCGGTGGCCAGCACCGACTCGCCCAGCGCGACGATCACGAACAACTGGCAGCGTTCGGCGAGGTGCCCGCCGTCAATGGTCCAGTCGGCGGTCGTGGAGCGGCCCAGTCCCGGAAAGCGCAACCCGATCATCGGCGCGATGTATTCGCACAGCACGCCGACGAACCACAGCGCGAGGCGCGCCTGCCCTTCGGCCAAGCCGCCCGCGATCCAGAACGCTCCGGCCAGGCAGTTCCATGCCAGCAGCCGGCGAAAATTGGGTGTGAGCGGATCGTTCGAGCCGATGGCGATCAGCATGCAGAACGTGCGCCCCGCCTGGATGCCCACGAAGCACAGCGCGAACACCAGTCCGCGCTCTGCGAAGGCACCGGGCAGCGCCGAGGCCATCACCATGGCCAGCAGCATGATGGCGAACAGCACGCCTCGAATGCGTAGCGCGCCAGGGTTGAACCAGTTGGTGGTCCATGCCGTGTACTGCCAGCCCAGCCATACCGCGAACCACATCACCAGCGTCTGGAACGCGCCCGACAGCGTGAGGTGGTCCAGCAGATAGTGGGAGAGTTGCGTGACCGAAAAAGCATAGACCAGATCGAAGAACAGCTCTTCGTTCGAGACCCTGGCAGCCTCGTTGCGCGAGCGCAAGGTCGTGGCCCGCTTGTTGTCGTGGCTCATTGGCTTACTACCCCCGTGAATTCGTTGCCGCGCTCTCCGGAGCGTCGCGCAAGATCATCGCATGAGGGAGCTACAGCTTCTCGGTTTCGCCGGTCTTGGGCTGCCACTTCATGAGCCGCTTCTCGATCAGCCCCACGATGCCGTCGAGCACCAGCGCAAAAGCCGTGAGCACCACGATGCCGGCGAACACGGTGTTGACGTCGAAGGTGCCTTCGGCCTGCAGGATCAGGTAGCCCACGCCGCGCGCCGAGCCCAGGTATTCGCCCACCACCGCGCCCACGAAGGCCAGCCCGACCGAGGTGTGCAGGCTGGAGAACACCCAGCTCGTTGCGCTCGGCAGGTACACCGTGCGCAGCAGCTGCCGCTGGTTCGCGCCCAGCATCTTCGCATTGGCCAGCACCACCGGGCTCACCTCGCGCACGCCCTGGTAGACGTTGAAGAACACGATGAAGAACACCAGCGTGACGGCCAACGCCACCTTGCTCCAGATGCCCAGGCCGAACCACAGCGCGAAGATGGGCGCGAGGATCACCCGCGGCATCGAGTTGGCGGCCTTGATGTAGGGGTCGAGGATCAGGCTGGCCGTGGGCGCGAGCGCCAGCCACAGCCCGCAACCCAGGCCGAGCACCGTGCCGATGCCGAAGGCCAGCACCGTCTCCAGCAGCGTGGTTCCCAGGTGCAGGTAGATGTCGGCGTTGCCCTTGAGCCCGTCAGGGAACAGCGCATTGGGCGGCACCTCGAACGGCAGGAACCAGCTCCAGATGCGGCCCGCCACCTGGATCGGCTCGCCGACGAAAAAGGCGAACTGCTGGTTGCGCGAGGCAATGTGCCACGCCACCAGGATCACTACCAGCAACGCCAGCTGCCAGAAGCGCGCGTTGCGCTCGTTGAGTCCGAGGCGGGGCATCACGCGGCCTTCCTCAGCTGCTGCGCGTAGCCCTTCAACACCTCGTCGCGCAGCACCTCCCAGATCTGGGTGTGCAGCTCGACGAAGCGCGGCTGCGTGCGCACCTCGGCAACGTCGCGCGGACGCGCCAGGTCGATGGCGAACTCGCCGATGGGGTGCGTTGCCGGGCCAGCCGACAGCACCACCACGCGGTCGCTCATGGCAATGGCCTCGTCGAGATCGTGCGTGATGAAGAGCACGGCCTTCTTCCTTGCGCTCCAGAGGTCGAGCACTTCGTTCTCCATCAGTTGGCGCGTCTGGATGTCGAGCGCGCTGAAGGGTTCGTCCATGAGGATGATGTCGGGGTCGAGCACCAGCGTCTGTGCCAGCGCCACGCGCTTGCGCATGCCGCCGGAGAGCTGGTGCGGGTAGCGGTCGCCGAAGCCTGATAGGCCCACGCGCGAGAGCCATGCCTCGGCCTGCTGGCGCGCTTCGGCATCGGACACACCGCGGTACTGCAGGCCCACCATGACGTTGTCGATGGCGCTGCGCCAGGGCATCAGCGCCTCGGTCTGGAACATGTAGCCGGCGCGCGTGTTGATGCCCGCGAGCGTCTGGCCGAAGACCTTCACGGTGCCCGAAGAAGGTTCGAGCAAACCCGCACCAACGTTCAGCAGCGTCGATTTGCCGCAGCCCGTGGGACCGACCACCGAGACGAACTCCCCCGCCTTGATGCGCAGCGTGGTGTCGGCCACCGCGGTGTAGCGCTGGCCTGGATCGTCCTTCGAATGGAAGGTGCAGCTGATGGAGAGAAGTTCGAGTGCGTGGTCGGACATGGCGTAAAAAACCCGGCCTGAGCCGGGTCGCGGGGCCGTTCGAAATCAGGCTTTGAACCTGTCTTTCGCGCGCCGAGCAAAATCGTTGGTGTAGGTCTTTGCGAGGTCGATCCTGTCGGCCTTCACGGTGGTGTCGAAGCTGGCGATCGCGGTCAGCGCGGTCTTGGGGCCGTCGACCGGCACGAGGCCGTCGGTGGCGATCGACTCGCGCACCTTGTCGAAGGACGCGAGGTACAGCGCCCGGTCGCCGAGCAGATAGGTCTCGGGCACCGTCTTGATGATGTCGCCGGGCCCCGCCGTCTGCAGCCACTTGAGCCCGTGCACGATGGCATTCGCCAGCGCCTGGCAGGTGTTGGGATTCTTCTGGATGAACTCGCTCGACGCATACAGGCAGGCTGCCGGCATCGGGCCGCCGAACACCTGCTGCGTGCCCTGGAGCGTGCGCGTGTCGCTGATGATCTTCACGTCGCCCTTCTGTTCGAGCATCGTCATCACCGGGTCGGTGTTGCTGATCGCGTCGATCTGGCCCGAGCGCAGCGCGGTGAGCGCGCCGGCCGCCACGCCGACGCCGATGTAGCTCACGTCGCTGGCCTTGAGGCCGCCCCGCGACAGCACGAGGTTGGCGACCATGTTGGTCGACGAGCCTGGCGCCGAGACGCCGATCTTCTTGCCCTTGAGGTCGGGAATGCCGGTGTAGCCCGCCATGTTCTTCGTCGACACGCCCACGGCGATTTGCGGTGCGCGGCCCTGCAGCACGAAGGCCTGGAAGAACTGGTTCTTGGCTTGCAGGTTGATGGTGTGTTCGTAGGCGCCCGAGCAGACATCGGCCGAACCGCCGACCACCGCCTGCAGTGCGCGCGCGCCGCCCGCGAAATCGGAAATCTCCACATCGAGCCCCTCGGCCTTGAAGTAGCCGAGCTGTTCGGAAATGGTGAGCGGCAGGTAGTAGAACGCCGCCTTGCCACCCACCGCGATGGAGATCCTGGTCTTTTCCAGCTTCGCCTGCTGCGCAAAGACGCGCGGCAACGCGATGGTTGCGGCGGCGATGGCGGAAGCTGAAATGAGGGTTCGGCGATGGAGCATGAAACGGTGCCTGCGGGCTCGGTGATTCCTGGGACTGAATCGAGCTTAGGGGCCGCATCAGGCGACGGCATCGGGGTGATCCCGTGCGGGTTTTCACGTAATCATGAAGGCCTCGCCGCGAAGCCCGCGCCGAAGCGTCAGCGCGCCAGGAAAAGTATCGCGACGTTGACCATGAACCCGAGCGCCCAGACAGCACTGCGCGCGCTGCCCAGACCCTTGATGTAGAGCACGATGTAGATCGCGCGCAGCACCACGTAGGCCGCGGCGAGCATGTCCAGGCGCGCCTGTGCCGCGCCGAGCTGGTGCGCGATGATCACCGCGCCGATGAAGAACGGCAGGCCTTCGAAGCTGTTCGCCTGCGCGCTGTTGGCGCGCGCGCGCCATCCGCCCTGCTTCGCGGCCCAGTCGCGCGGATGCTGGTTGTCGCGCGGGCCGAAGCTTCCAGCCTTGGCGATCCACGCCGCGAAATACGGCAAGCCGCAGGCGATGAAAACGCACCAGTAGGCGATGGTGAGCAAGGAAAAAGTCATGCTCGCATGCGCGTGCTACCTGCGATCCACCAGGGCATGCGCGATGGTGCCGAGATCGACGTATTCGAGTTCGCTGCCGGCCGGCACGCCGCGCGCAAGGCGCGTCACCGTGAGGCCATGCTGCTTCAGCGCCTCGCCGATCACGTGCGCGGTGGCTTCGCCCTCGGCGGTGAAGTTCGTGGCCAGGATGACCTCGCTCACCGTGCCGTCGCGCGCGCGGTCGAAGAGCTTCTGCAGTCCGATGTCCTTCGGCCCGATGCCGTCGAGCGGACTGAGCTTGCCCATCAGCACGAAGTAATAGCCGCGGAACGCGCCGGTGCGCTCGAGTGCGGCCTGGTCGGCCGGCGTCTCGACCACGCAAAGCTTGGTTCCGTCGCGCCGCGAGTCCATGCAGACGCTGCAGATCGGCGCCTCGGTGAAGGTGTTGCAAAGCTCGCAATGCCGAACGTGACCCGCGGCCTGCTGCAGCGCGCGCGCGAGCAGCTGCGCACCCTCGCGGTCGTGCTGCAGCAGATGGAACGCCATGCGCGAGGCCGACTTGACGCCGACACCGGGCAGGCGGCGCAGCGCATCGATCAATGCGTCGAGCGAACCGGCGTCTGCCATCTCGGCCGCTTAGAACGGCAGCTTCATGCCGGGCGGGAGACCAGGCATGCCGGCCGTGAGCTTGCCCATCTTCTGCTCGCTGGTTTCCTCGGCCTTGCGCACGGCGGCGTTGAAGGCGGCCGCCACGAGGTCTTCGAGCATGTCCTTGTCGTCCGCCAGCAGGCTGGGGTCGATGGTGATGCGCTTGACGTCGTGCTTGCAGGTCATGACGACCTTGACGAGGCCGGCGCCGGATTCGCCTTCGACCTCGATGTGGGCGAGTTCTTCCTGGGCCTTCTTGAGGTTGTCCTGCATTGCCTGCGCCTGCTTCATGAGGCCGGCCAGTTGTCCTTTGTTGAACATCGTTGGTCCTGGTTGTTGGGTTGAAAAGTGGGTGAAGGATAAGAGAGATGGGAGCTCAGGCCGGTTTCAGGGTTCCGGGAACGATCTTCGCGTCGAAGTCGCGCATCAGCGCCTGCACTTCAGGGTCGCTCATGATGGCCTCTTCGGCCACGCGCTGGCGCTCGTCGGCGGCCTGCTTGTTGCGGCGCGCGGGGCTGTCGACCACGCCGCCGATCTCGATGGCGAGCTTGATGTTGTGGCCGAGGTTGTTCAGCGCAGCTGTCAGCTTTTCGCGGCTCGACGGCTGGTTGAGCGTCTCGCGCTCGATGCGCAGCAGCCACTGGTCCGTGTCGCGGCCCACCAGCTGCGACTGCAGCGCCAGTTCGCGTGCAAGGGCCGTGATGGCCTCGGCCGCGACCAGTTCGGAGACCGTGGCGTACCAGAAATCGCCGTCTTCGCTGGTCGGAATGGGGGTGAATGTGCTGCGCGGCTCATCGGGGCGCGGCGTGTCCCGGACACTTGGTGGAGGCTGCACGCGAATGGGCACGCCGACGACCCTGGCGGTCGTATCGCTGGCCTCGGGGCGGGATTCGGCCTGTCGGGGTTCGTCGACCACCGCGAGGCGATGGCCCGCCGGGACCGGGGCGGCATGGGCGGGCGCCGCAGCAGGCGCTTCAGCTTCAATCGGAGCGCGAACGACCGGCATGGGTGCCGGAGCGGGGGCTGCGGCACGCACCGGAACCTGCGGCGCCGCGGCCGCAGCTTCATTCAGAGTTTTTTTTTCCGTGGAGGCCGTCGAAGCAGCCGCGTTGGAGGGTTTGAAGGCCAGTAGCCGCAACAGCACCATGGTCAGCGCGGCGTACTCGTCCGGGGCCAGGCCCAGTTCGCCGCGGCCGTGCAGGCACAGGCTGTAGAGCAGTTGCGTCTCGTCGGCCGGCATCAGCGCAGCGAGGCGCGCGGTGTCGGCCGCGTCGGGATCGGTGGCGGCATCGGCCGACTCCGCCCGCGAGGGCACGGCCTGCAGCACGGCCATGGCCTGCAGCACAGCCGTCATTTCTTCCAGCGTGGAGGCGGCGGACATGCCGTCGACGCGCAGCGCCTCGGAGGTTTCGACCACCGTCTTGCCGTCGCCCTGCGCGAGCGCCTCGATCAGGCGGAACACATGCCCTCGATCGACGCTGCCGAGCATCTGGCGCACGCCCGCTTCCACGAGTTCGCCGTTGCCGAAGGCGATGGCCTGGTCGGTGAGCGACAGCGCGTCGCGCATCGAGCCGCGCGCCGCGCGCGCCAGGAGGCGAAGCGCCTGCGGCTCGGCCGGAACATTCTCGGTGTGCAGCACGCCGGTGAGGTGTTCGAGCACCGTCTCAGGTGCCATCGGCCGCAGGTTGAACTGCAGGCAGCGCGACAGCACCGTGACCGGCACCTTCTGCGGATCGGTCGTGGCCAGCACGAATTTGAGGTACTCGGGCGGTTCCTCGAGCGTCTTCAGCATCGCGTTGAACGCGGTGTTCGTGAGCATGTGCACTTCGTCGATCATGAAGACCTTGAAGCGCCCCTGCACCGGCTTGTAGACGGCTTGCTCGAGCAGCGACTGCACCTCGTCCACGCCGCGGTTCGAGGCCGCGTCGAGCTCGGTGTAATCCACGAAGCGGCCCGAATCGATGTCGCGGCAGGCCTGGCACACACCGCACGGCGTGGCCGTGATGCCACCCTGCCCGTCCGGGCCCTGGCAGTTGAGCGACTTCGCCAGAATCCGCGAAACAGTGGTCTTGCCGACACCGCGGGTGCCGGTGAAAAGATAGGCGTGATGCAGGCGCTGCGTGGTCAACGCGTTCTCGAGCGCCTGCACCACGTGCCCCTGGCCGACCATCTCACCGAAGGTTTTCGGACGGAACTTGCGAGCGAGCACGAGATAAGACATTGGGGGCATTCTAAAAGGCGCGAGGCGCCGATCCGGCCCCGGTCACAAGAAAGGAGAGGCTTCTCTGCCCCGCTCCGGAGGAGCGCCGCGCACGGCCGCCCGAAGCGGCCGCCCCGCCTCCTGGAAGGGGGTTGGCGAAGCGACACGAAGTGCGCGAAAACTGGGGGTTAGAATCCAGGCTGACGGGCCTCCCTGCATGGTGAAGTGGCCAACCGGGTCAGGTGGGGAACCAAGCAGCCCTAACTGCGTAGTCAGTGCCAGGGGTAAGGCTCGTCAACCTCTTCAGCAGCTTCGTTTCATTCCGTGCGAAATGAAACGAGGCTTGCAACAATCACTCTCAGCCCAGACCCAGACGACGAATCGCGCCGCGCGCCGCGGCCGCGCCGCTGGCCATCGACGCTGTCAGCAGGTAGCCGCCGGTCGGCGCCTCCCAGTCGAGCATCTCTCCTGCCGCAAACACGCTGGGCAGCGCGTTCGACATCAGCTGCGCATCCAGCGCGTCGAAGCGCACGCCGCCTGCCGTGCTGATCGCCTCGTCGACCGGCCGCGTCGCGATGAGCTTCAAGGGCACCGCCTTGATCGTCGCGGCCAGTTGCGCGGCGTCCTGCATCGCTTCGCGGCTCAAGGCCTCGTGCAGCACCCCCGCCTTGATGCCCTCGAGCCCCAGCCGGCTCTTGAGATGGCTGCTGAGCGAACGCGCGCCGCGAGGGTGCGTCACTGCGGCCAATACCTGTTCGGCACTGCGGTCGGGCAGCAGATCCAGCAACAGCGTCGCGCTGCCCTTCGCGGCAATCTCGTCGCGCAGCAGCGCCGACGCCGCATAGATCAGGCTGCCTTCGATCCCCTTGGCCGTCGCGACGAACTCGCCCTTGCGCGCAAAGTGCCTCCCGTGGCCGTCGGTGAACGAGATCGCGACCGACTTGAACGGCTGCCCGGCAAAGCGGCTGGAGAAATGCTCACTCCAGCCGGTGCCGTCGAAGCCTGAATTGGCCGCCAGCAGCGGCGCCACTTCCACACCCTGCGCCTGAAGCCACGGCACCCACGCGCCATCGGAGCCGAGGCGAGCCCAACTCGCGCCGCCAAGCGCCAGCACTACCGCATCGGCCTTTGCAGCAATGCCGCCGGCAGGCGTCGCGAACCGCAGCGACGCCGTGTCGAAAACCCCATCGCCCATCCAACGATGCCGCATATGAAACTGCACGCCCGCCGCGCGCAAACGATGCAACCACGCGCGCAGCAGCGGCGCGGCCTTCATGTCGGTCGGAAACACGCGCCCCGACGTACCGACGAAGGTCTCGATGCCCAGGCCGCTCGCCCATTCGCGCATCTGCTGCGGTCCGAACAGCGCCAGCATCGGTTCGAGCTGCGCGCGGCGCTCGCCGAAGCGGGTCATGAACACATCGAAGGGCTCCGAGTGCGTGAGGTTCAGCCCGCCACGGCCGGCCAGCAGGAACTTGCGGCCGACCGAAGGCATCGCGTCATACACATGCACCTGTGCGCCGGAAGCGCTCAGGACTTCAGCCGCCATCAGGCCGGCAGGTCCGCCGCCGATGACGGCGACGGTAGGGGAAACAGTCATTCGAGATTTACCAGTTCGCCCTGCCCGGTGAGGAACGCGACGCGCACCGTGGCACCGGGATAGGCATGTTGCACCGCTGCGCGATAGCGCTGCATCTGTGCGATCAGCGCAGCGTCCCGTTCGGGGCGCGCCGCAGATTTGTAGTCGAGGATCCACCAGGCGCCGCTGTCGCGCTCGCGCACCAGACGGTCGATGCGCAAGGTCTCGCCTTCATGCACCAGCGTGACTTCGTTGCCATGCCAGTCGACCCTGCGATCGTCCCACACCCAGGCGCCCTCGCCCGCGCGGATGCGCTGCGCCAGCGCGGCGGCACCGCGCGCCTGCTGCGCATCGAGCATGAATTCGCGTGCTGCAGCGCGCACGTGGGCCGCAGGCAGCGGCTCGCCAGGGACAGCCCATTCGAGCAGTCGGTGCATGGCCTGGCCGAAGGCGGCGGCGCGCGCGTCAACGGTGGTGTCTGGCGCTTTCTTGGTGGCAGGTTGTTCGACCAACACGGGCGCCGCAGGCATGCGCTTCATCGAGAAGCTGCCCGCGCCGGAGTCGGTCGGCAAGGCGACCAGCGGCTCGTCGGCCTCGGTAGGCTCGCACAGCGGCTCCAATCGCGCCCACCAGCTGCCTTCGTTGGCGCGCGCCGGGCGCACCGACGACAGCACCAGCCGCTCGCGTGCCCGCGTGGTCGCGACGTAAAGGCCGTTGAGCTCTTCACGATGGCGCGCGCGCTGCTCCTCTTCGAGCAATGCCGCCGTGCAGGCCGGCGGCGTCTTCTCGCTCGCAAGGAACACGAAGCGCGTCGGCGCGCTGTCGCTGCCCTTCCATTCGACCAGCACGCCCATGGTCTGGGCGCGCGGTGGTGCCGCGTCGCAGTCGAGCATGAGAACGGTATCGGCCTCCAGTCCCTTCGCGCCATGCACGGTCAGCAGTTGCACCGCATCGGGCGCGGCAACGGCCGGGGCGCGCACGCCGCCAGCGCGCAACGCACGCACCAGTGCATACGGTGTCGCGAAACGTGCGCCGTCAATCTCGAGCGATGCGGACAGCAGGCCGCGCAGATTGGCCAGCGCGCTCTGGCGCATCGCGGCGGAAACTGCGGCGCCGAATTTCGCGAGCAGATCGCCATCGTGAAAGATCGCGTCTAGCGCGTCGTGGGGCGGCAGTGTCATCAGCCAGCGCTGCCACTTCCTGAGCTTTGTGCCCGCCTCGATCAACGCCGGCGGCAGGCTTTCGTCCTTCAGGATCAGCGCGAACCAGCTCACCGGGCCGCGCTCGCGCTGGCGCAGCGCAAGCTGCACCAGCGCCTCGTCACCGATGCCGAACACCGGCGACTTCAGCGCCCGCGCCAGCGAAAGATCGTGCGCGGGCGACACCAGCGCGTCGATCAGCGCGACCACGTCCTGCACTTCGGGTGCGTCGTGCAGATCGTTCTTCTCTGGCTGCTGCACGGGAATGTGGCGCTGGCGCAATGCGTCCTGCATGGCCGAGAGCCGGCTGCGGCGGCGCGCCAGCACCATGATCTGGCGCGGCGGCGTGCCGTCGGCGACGCGCTGCGCCACCCATTGCGCGGCCTGTTCGCATTCCTTCTGCAGCAGCTGTTCTTCGGGCAGCACGCGCGGTGTGACGAGGCTGTCGCGCCAGTGCAGCATGCCGCCGTCGGCCGGTGCCGCGTCGGACGCATCGCCGAGTGCGTCGCGGTCGATGGCCGGCAGCTTGAGCAGTTCGCCTTCGTCGCCGCGCTCGGTGGTGTGGGCGCGGTAGCCATCGAACTCACCGGCCTCTTGCGCCGCCAGCATCGCCGTATTGACCAGCCCGACCACAGCCCGCGCATTGCGGTGGGTGTGGTCGCAGTTAAGCAACTCGCCGTCGAGCCCTTCGCGCACGAACTTCTTCGCGGCGATGAACACCTGCGGCTCGGCGCGGCGGAAGCGGTAGATGCTCTGCTTCGGGTCGCCCACGATGAACACGCGCGGCGCGCGGCCCTGCGCCCCGGTGTACGCGCTGAGCCAGCCGTACAGCGCCTGCCACTGCAGCGGGTTGGTGTCCTGGAATTCGTCGATCAGCAGGTGCGCAATGCGCGCGTCGAGCCGCTCCTGCACCCAGCCCGACAGCGCCGACTGGCCGAGCAGCAGTTGCGCGGCCTGCTCGACGTCGTTCATGTCGACCCAGCCGTGGGCACGCTTCACATCGGCAAAGGCTGCAATCAGCAGGCGTGTGAGGCGCGTCATGCGCTGCTGGTAGAGCCATGCGGCGTGCTGGGCCTGCGCGCCGCACAGCACCTGCAGCTCGGCCTCGGCTTCCTGCGCGGCGGGGAACTTCTGCAGGTTCTTGTTGAGGCGATCTTCGGTGGCGACGAAGAAGTTCTTGCGCAGGTGCGCGAGCGCGGCCGCCAGCGAATCGGCTGGAGGCTCGCCCATGCCGAACACGTCGATGATGGCCTCGGCCGCCTTCTGCGGCGTCTTGTTGCTCTCGCGGCCGAGCGCGGCGGCGCGGTCAAGCCAACGGCGGCGCACCGGCTCGCCGAGCAAGGCCTCGGTCGGTTCGTCAAGGCCTTCGAGCGACGGAAAGAACACGCTGAAATGCTGGACGGCATTCTCTGCATCTGCCAGTGAGAACTCGACGCGCTTCGAGAGCGCCTCGCTCAGGGCCTTGGCCGTCTGCGAGCGGCCGTGCGTCGCGACGACGGCGTAGTAATCGGCCAGCGCATTCTTGTCGGCGGTGACGGCCTCGAAGAAGGGCCGCCACGTGTGGCCGCGCGCCTCGGCGTCGTCTTCGAGCAGTTCGTAGTTCGACGGCAGGCCCAGCTCGCGCAGCACCGCGAGCGGCGCATTGCGCAGCAGGCCCGCGAACCAGGCGTGGAAGGTGCGGAACTGCACCGGCCTGCCGCCTTCGAGCAGGCGCCTGTAGAGGCCCTTCAGGCGCGGCACGGCGGCCAATGCGGCCGCCGGCTCGACGCCGCGCATCACGAGCTGGCCGACCAGTTCTTCCGGCGTCCGTTCGGCAAAATCCTCGAGCCACTGGTCGAGCCGCTCGCGCATCTCGCCGGCCGCCTTCTTCGTGAAGGTGATGGCCAGGATCTCATGCGGCTCGCAGGCAGACTCGCCTTCTTCGAGCAGCGCGCGCAGGATGCGCGACACCAGCATCCAGGTCTTGCCCGCGCCCGCACAGGCTTCGACGGCGACCGAGCGGCGCGGGTCGCAGGCGACGGTATAGAAGGCCTCGCGCGTGACGTGCCGGCCGTTGTGTTCGTAGGCAGCGCCGTTCATTTCGCAATGCCCCCGGGCCGGGGGACCTCGTTGCCCCAGAAGTCCTTGCGGCAAAGGCCGCGTGCGGCGCAGTAGTCGCAGACGGCGCCCTCCCCTAATGGCGGCAGTGCTGCCCCCTGCGCAATGCGCGTGAAGTCGTCGATGATGCCGGCCACCAGCGCATCCCGCGCCTCGACCACGGCGGGCTGCTCGACGGTCTGCGTGCCGGAGGACTTTTCCCCGACGTTCACATAGGCCGCACGCAAGGTGTCGTCGGCTACCAGCGCGGCATAGAAGGCCAGTTGCGTGTCTTCGGTCGGGTCTTTCACGCGCTCCTTGCTGACGGCGGCGGACTCGGTCTTGTAGTCGATCACGAAAGCCTGGCCGTCTGGCATGCGGTCGATGCGATCGAGCCGGCCGATCAGCCGCAGCGTGCCCAGGGACTGCTCCTTCCAGGGCTCGGCTTCGACGAAGATCGCGCCGCCCGCCTCGTGCCCCGTCAACCAGTTGAGGTAGCCGTCGCGCACCGCGGGCCAGGCCGCGGCGAAAGGCAGGAACTCGGCTGCGGACAGGCTGAGCTCCTGCGTCGCGCGCCGGGCGGCCTCTTCGATGAGCGCGGTGCGTTCCTGGGCGTCCTGCGTCGCAGCCTCAGCCAGCGTCTCGTGGAAGTGACCAAGCACGGCATGCAGCCAGTTGCCGAAGTCGCGCTTGTCGATCTCGGCATCGAGCTCGTCGGCGCTGCGCAGGCCCAACTGCCGCAACGCGAAGAAGCGGTAGGGGCAGCGGCGCAGGTCTTCGTACACGCTGGTCGAGATGTTCTCCAGTGGCAGGAGCGCGCCGGAAGGGGTCGGATATTCGGTTGGCTGCACGGTCACGTCGCGCGGCGTGCGCGGATCGGCCGAGGGCTGCAGCGCGTGATCGAGCTGCAGCGCCTGCACCAGCGGACTGGGCCGTACCGGCTCGCCGCTGGCGTCGGACTGGCGCCAGATCAACTCGCACGACGAGTTGTGCAGGGCCGCGGCCCAGGCCGCGCGTTGCGCAGCTTCGAGCATTTCACGAGACGCCAGGCCCAGTTCGAGTCGCTGGGCGGCGCTCCAGTTGCCGGGCGGCTCGGGCGACGCAGGCAGGCGCCGGTCGTCGCAGCCGGGGATGACCACGGCGCCGAACGCACGGCCCAGCAATTGGTACAGCGGCAGCACGACGACCTTAGGTGCCTGGTCGCCCGCGGGGGGCACGAAGCTCGCGTCTTCCAGCACGTCGCGGACCCAGGCGGTGAATTCGGCCAGCGTGTGGCGCCCGCCGGGGAAATCGTCGTCGTCGCCATGCGCGCCGGCATCGAGCCACAGGGCGCCGATCACTTTGCCGCCCGCGAGGTCTTCGTCGAGCAGCGCCCATTGGCCGCTGGCTTCCAGCAGCTCGCGCAACGCGCGCAGCCAGTCGGCCAGGGGGCGGGACCGGGCCATGGGCGCGCGTCGCGCCTCGATGGCCCCGGTGAAGGACAGCAACGTGGCGTCCTGCGCTTTCTCGCTGCGCGCCACCAAGGCACACCAGGCCAACCAGTCGCGCAGGCCCTCGCGGCGCAAGCGGGCTTCGAGCAGTTGCACAGCCGGTGCATCGCCATCGGCGCCGCTCTTGAGCCATTCGAGCACCTGGTCGCTGGCGGCGTCGTGGGCGCAGGCGCGCAGCGCGCTCATCAGCGTGGCGGCAGCGCGCGTGGTCGACAGCTTCCAGCCCGTTTCGTCGTGCGTGACGATACCTTTCGCACTCAGCTGGGCGCTGATGCGGCGCGTGAGGGCGCGGTCGGTTGCGATCAAGGCGACCGGTGCGCGGTCTTCGGCGAGGTGGCGCAGCACGCAGGCGGCGGCGAGTTCGGCTTCGTCTTCGGGGTCGAGGGCGACGTGCGAAACCGCAGCCTGCGTGGGCGCGCCCGAAGGCACGAGCGAGAGATGAAGAGCGCGGTCGCCCCACAGCTTGCAGAGCGACTGCGTGAGCGGATCGGCCAGGAAGCCCTCGAGCACGATCAGCGCGTCGACCTGCGCGCGCGTGCTGTCGCGCAGGAGCACGTCGGTGGCATAGCCCGAGGTCGAGGCCCACGCGACGGCGATGCGGATCAGCGCGCTCTCGATGCGAAACCATTCCGACTCGCTGCCCGCCTCGGCCACGCCCGCCGCGCGTTGCGCCCATTCGCCGCCCCGCTCTTCGGGACTCACGGCAGCTGCAAGAGGGGCCAGTTGATACGCCAGTTCGACGACGCGGCCGGCAAGGGCGAAGCGCTCGGCGCTGAAACCGGCTTGCGACAGCAGCGCCTGCGCCGTGACCAAGTCGCGCGCCATGTCGTGCGCGATGTCGTAGCCGGCCGGCACGAAGCCGCCCGCGCTGCGGGCCCAGTTATGGGTGGTCTCGAAGCGCGGCACGAAGCCTGGGCTGCCGCAGCGGGCCCACATGGCGCGCGCCACGGCCATCAACTGCGCGTAGGGCACCAGCACCACGGTGCGGGCGGCATGCAGCTGGCGATCGGCCAGCGCGCGGACGATCCGCGCAACGACGCCATTGGCGGGATCGCACCACAGGGCCTGGACAGGGAGGCCTTCGTTCATGTTCTATCGAGGGGTTGGAGAGCGCGTGGACGTGACGCACAAGGGCTTTTGGCTATCGCCGCCATAGCGTCCCCGCACGGCACGCCACCCCTTGGTTTCTGTCACAATGACCAGCACTTTAGCTGCACCGAAACTCTCTGCGCACAAGGACCCACACATGGCCAGCGAACTCATCAAACACATCTCCGATTCCTCCTTCGAGGCCGACGTGCTCAAGTCCAGCCAGCCCGTGCTGGTCGATTACTGGGCCGAATGGTGCGGTCCCTGCAAGATGATCGCCCCGATCCTCGACGAAGTGTCGACCGCCTACGAAGGCAAGCTGAAGATCGCCAAGCTGAACGTGGACGAGAACCGCGACATTCCCGCCAAGTTCGGCATTCGCGGCATCCCCACGCTGATGCTGTTCAAGGACGGCCAGTTGGCCGCCACCAAGGTCGGCGCCATGAGCAAGGCGCAACTCACGGCCTTCATCGACCAGCAGCTCGCCTGAGCGATTTCCACCGGCCAGCGCGCAATGCGTTGGCCGGCGCGTTTTTCCTGTCATAATCTCCCACAGATCACCGGCCCTTTATCCAGGCAACCGGTTCGAGTTCCCCGGTTGGTGAGGCACCTCTCGCTTCACACCCAACCTCCCCCCGTTTTCCGTTCGATTACCCCGCGAGGGGTCATTCCATGCACTTAAACGAACTCAAGGCACTCCACGTGTCTGAAGTCCTCAAGCAAGCCGAAGCGCTTGAGATCGAAAACGTCGGCCGCATGCGCAAGCAGGAGTTGATGTTCGCGATCATCAAGAAGCGCGCCAAGGCCGGCGAACAGGTCTTCGCCGACGGCGTGCTCGAAATACTGCCCGACGGCTTCGGCTTCCTGCGCAGCCC
>Ga0182007_10000165_pt1 | contig 45550 bp, 37 predicted proteins | sample Sormic07211113_1_FD_123023 | JGI IMG/M metagenome (GOLD analysis project Ga0182007, IMG submission 123023) | Rhizosphere microbial communities from Sorghum bicolor, Mead, Nebraska, USA - 072115-113_1 MetaG | ecosystem: Host-associated > Plants > Roots > Rhizosphere | place: USA: Nebraska...
GAGCAGAGGCAATGAAGGGCACTGTTGGTGAGCTCGGGGAGTTCGGGCTCATCAGGGAGCTCACCTCCCGTCTCACCACCACCCCGGCGGTCCGGGTCGGCCCCGGCGACGACGCCGCGGTGGTCGCCGCGCCCGACCGGCGGGTCGTGGCCTCGACCGACATCCTGCTGGAGGGCCGGCACTTCCGCCGCGACTGGTCCACGGCGTACGACGTGGGCCGCAAGGCCGCCGCGCAGAACCTCGCGGACATCGCCGCCATGGGCGCCGTGCCGACCGCCCTGCTGCTCGGCCTCGTCGTCCCCGCCGAACTCCCGGTGACCTGGCCGAGCGAACTGATGGACGGGCTGCGCGACGAGTGCCAGGTGGCCGGCGCGTCCGTGGTCGGCGGCGATGTCGTACGAGGCGACACGATCATGGTGTCGATCACCGCGCTCGGCGATCTGCGCAACCAGGAGCCGATCACCCGGGCCGGCGCCCAGCCCGGCGACCTCGTCGCCGTCACCGGCTGGCTGGGCTGGTCGGCCGCCGGATACGCGGTGCTCTCCCGCGGCTTCCGCTCCCCGCGCGCCTTCGTGGAGGCGCACCGGCGCCCCGAGCCGCCGTACCACGCGGGTCCGGCGGCGGCCGGTCTCGGCGCCACCGCCATGTGCGACGTCAGCGACGGGCTGATCGCCGACCTCGGGCACATCGCCGAGGCCAGCAAGGTCCGGATCGACATCCGCTCCGGCGCGGTCGACATCCCGTCCCAGATGAACGACATCGGGCAGGCCGTCGGCGTCGACCCCATGCAGTGGGTGCTGACCGGGGGAGAGGACCACGCGATCGTGGCGACCTTCCCGCCGGACGTGAAGCTGCCGGCCCGCTGGAAGGTGATCGGCGAGGTGCTCAACCCGTCGGCGCTGCCCCAGGTGACGGTCGACGGGGCGCCGTGGACCAGCAAGGGCGGCTGGGACCACTTCGGGGACATCGAGTCGTGAACGCCGTGCCGGGGGTGCTGACGGTCGCGGGCTCCGACTCCGGCGGAGGGGCCGGGATCCAGGCCGACTTGAAGACCATGCTCGCCCTCGGCGTGCACGGCATGAGTGTGATCACGGCCGTCACGGCCCAGAACTCCCTGGGTGTGCAGGGGGTTTGGCCGCTTCCGGTGGAGGCGGTGCGGGCCCAGTACCGGAGCGTCGTCGACGACATCGGCGTACAGGCGGTCAAGACCGGGATGCTGGCGTCCGCCGAACTCGTGGAGGCCGTGGCCGAGTTGATCGCCGCGACGGACGCCCCGGCCGTCGTCGACCCGGTCGGTGTCTCCAAGCACGGGGACCCGCTGCTGGCGGACTCGGCCCTCGACTCCCTGCGCGGCAAGCTGCTGCCGGCGGCCACCGTGGCGACCCCGAACCTCGACGAGGTCGCCCAACTCACCGGCCTACGGGTCGAGTCGGAGGACCGGCTCGGGGAGGCAGCGGCGGCCGTGCTGTCGTACGGACCGAAGTGGGTGCTCGTCAAGGGCGGTCATCTCCCCGGCGACGCGGTCGACTTGCTCACCGACGGCAGCGAGGAGCACTGGTTCCGCGCCCCGCGTCTCGACAACCGGCACACGCACGGCACGGGTTGCACCCTCGCCTCGGCGATCGCGTCGCAGCTGGCGAAGGGGCAGTCCGTGCCGGAGGCGGTGGCGGCGGCCAAGGCGTACGTCACCGGGGCGATCGCCGCCGGGTTCGCGCTCGGCGCGGGGATCGGGCCCGTGGACCACGGCTGGGCCCTTACCCGGGGTACTCCGGGAGCTTGATCGCGGTCGCCGATTTCTCGGTGATCCTCTTGAAGAAGGCGGCCAGCGGGCGGGAGGCCAGCAGCCGGTACATACGGTCGCGGCTGCGGATGCGCCGCTCGGTGGGCGGCGCGAAGAACGGGCCCGCGTTGCCCGAGGTCTTCTGGCAGCCCTTGGCGAAGCCGGTGATCAGGGACTTCTCGACCAGCGACGCCAGGACGTCCTCCGGGTACGGCATCCCGCACACCGCGTCGACCGCCTCCAGGGTCGCGCCCCCGGAGAACACGGTCAGCCGCCGCGCCAGCTCCCGCTCCTCGGCGTCCAGCAGCTCCCAGCTCCACTCCACCACCGCGCGCAGGGTGCGGTGCCGGGGCGCCTTGGAGCGGTCGCCCCGGGACAGCAGCCGGAACCGGTCACCGAGACGGTCCGCCAGCTCGTCCGGCGTCAGGGTCCGCAGCCGGGCCGCGGCCAGCTCGATGGCGAGGGGGAGACCGTCGAGGGCGGCACAGATGTCGGCCACGCGCGTGTGCCCGTCGAACCCCGGTCGGACGGCCCGGGCACGGTCGAGGAAGAGCCGGACCGCGGGCTCCGGTGGCAGCGGCGGCACGGGCACCAGCACCTCGCCGGTGATCCCGAGGGACTCGCGGCTGGTGGCGAGGACCCGCACGCCGGCGCAGGAGGCGAGCAACAGCGACACGAGCCTCGCGGCCTCCTCGACGAGATGCTCGCAGTTGTCGAGCACGAGCAGCACCTCACGGTCCTCCAGCGCGCCCAGCAGCCGGTCGACGCTGTCGGTCACGGGCGTACGGAAGCCTTCGCGAACCCCGAGGGCGGTCTGGACGGCGTAGGCGATGTGCCGACCGTCGCCGAGAGGCGCGAGCTCCACGAAGCAGACGTCCGGGGCGGGCCGGGGGCTGTCGAGGGGACCGAGGGGAGGGCGTGGCCCGGGGCCGCCGGTCCCCTCCGCGCGGGCTGCGAGGGCGGCCGCCGACTCGATCGCCAGGCGGGTCTTGCCCGCGCCGCCCGGGCCCGTGAGGGTGATGAGGCGGGTGTGGGGCAGGAGGGCGGCGATGCGGGTGAGCTCGGGCTCGCGGCCGACGAAGCGGGTGAGCTGGGCCGGGAGGCGGCGCCGGTCGGGCCCGGTGCCCCGGAGGAGTTCCAGGTGCAGGGCGGCCAGCTCGGGTGAGGGGTCGGCGCCCAGCTCGTCCGCGAGGGTGCGCCGGGCCTCCTCGTACACGGTGAGCGCCTCGGCCGGCCGGCCGCCCGCGTGCAGCGCCCGCATCAGCTGTCCGTACAGCCGTTCGCTCAGCGGGTGCGCCGCCAGCAGCGCCCGCAGCTCCGGTACGAGGCCGGGACCGCCGCCGAGCGCCAGCTCCGCCTCCACGCGGTTCTGTACGGCGGCCAGCCGCAGCTCCTCGAACCGGGCGGCCTCGGCATGGGCGTCGGGGAGGTCGGGCAGGGCCGGGCCGCGCCAGAGGGCGAGGGCCTCACGGAGCCGGGTCACGGCCTGCCCGTGATCACCCGCGTCGAGCGCCTCCCGTCCCTCCGCGGCCAGGCGCTCGAAACGGTGGGCGTCGACGGCCTCGGCGGACGCGGCGAGGCGGTAGCCGACCGGGACCGCCTCGATGTCCGTGTGCGGGGCCAGACGGCGGCGTAGACGGGAGATCTGGGACTGGAGGGCGTTGGCGGCCCCGGAGGGCGGCTCGGAGCCGTACAGACCGTCGGTGAGGCGCTGCGTGGAGACCGGGTGACCGATGTCCAGGAGCAGGAGGGTGAGCAGCGCGCGGGGGCGGGGGCCGCCGGGGTCGACGGGGGTGCCGTCGTCGGTGCGTACCTCCAGAGGACCCAGGATGCCGAAGCGCATGCCGGGATTCTGGCAGGTGGGCCGCCCCGCCGGGCGGGCCTTGGCGGGCACGGGAAAAAGCCGGCCCACCCTGAGGTGGACCGGCCGAGTGCAGCGAACCAGCGGTGGCCGCGCGCTTAACTGTGCGTCAGCGCGAGACCTTGCCGGCCTTGATGCACGAGGTGCAAGCGTTCACGCGCTTCGGCGTCCCGCCGACCACGGTACGCACGCGCTGGATGTTCGGGTTCCAGCGACGGGACGTACGGCGGTGCGAGTGCGAGATGTTGTTGCCGAAGCCCGGGCCCTTGCCGCAGACGTCGCAGTTGGCAGCCACGGGTCACTCCAAAGACTTCAGATGCACTTACGGTTGATCCCGGCATGCCGGGATCGAGATCGAAGATCTGAGTGGCGCTGCCAGGGGAATGGCCCGATCGGATCGGGCAACCGGAGCAGCATACAACGACTGCGCCAGTAGAACGAAACTACCACGGCTGCTCTACGCTGCGTGCAGTCCAGCAGCTCAGGGAGGCCGTAGGTGGCGCAGGTGCCGCAGACATTCTTCGATGCTCTCGCGGTGCGCACCTGGTGCGGTCTCGCGCTGGCGGCGCTGGGACGCGCGCGTGAGGAGATCGACGCGATCAACGTGTACCCCGTGGCCGACGGGGACACCGGCACCAACCTGTACCTGACCATGGAGTCGGCCGTCGCCGCGGTGGAGGCCGTCTTCGCGGCCCACGAGGTCGATCCGCGGGCATCGGGGGAACCGGCCCCCGCCGACGCCGTGCGGGCCATGGCACACGGGGCCCTGATAGGCGCGCAGGGGAACTCCGGGACGATCCTCGCCCAGCTGCTGCGCGGCATGGCGCAGGTCCTCGCCGCCGACGGTGCCGACGGTGAGGCGCCTCACACCGACGGCTCCGGCCTCAGTCTCGCCCTGCGCCGCGCGGCCGACTCGGCCCACCGGGCCGTCGCGCACCCCGTCGAGGGCACGGTCCTGTCGGTCGCCGCGGCCGCCGCGGCCGCCGCCGAGGGTGTCGAGGGCGATCACGGGACGGTCGCACGCGCCGCCTACGAAGGGGCACGCACCGCCCTCGCCGCGACGCCGGGACAGCTGGCCGTGCTGGGCCGCGCCGGCGTGGTGGACGCCGGCGGGCGGGGCCTGGTGGAGGTGCTCGGGGCACTGGTGGAGACGTTCACGGGGGAGGCTCCGGCGGCACCCGGGGGCGCGGCGGCCTCGGGGGGCCACGCGCGCGTGGGGCTGGCGAGCGGGGGGTTGGCGAGCGGGGCAGGCGATGCCGCCGGTGACGGAGGTCTGCTCGCCGCCGAGGAGTGCGACTCGGCTCCCGGAGACGGCGGGCCCGCCTTCGAGGTGATCTACCTCCTGGAGGCCCAGGACGCGGCCGTGGACCGGCTGCGGGAGCGGCTCGACGGGCTCGGGGACTCCCTGGTCGTCGTCGGCGGCGACGGGCTGTGGAACGTGCATGTGCACGTGGACGACGCGGGCGCCGCCGTGGAGGCGGGCGTCGAGGCCGGGCGGCCGTACCGGATCCGGATCACCCACTTCGGGGCCGGCGACGTCCACACCACCGGCGCGGGGCGGCCGTCCCGGCCCAGGGCCCAGCGCGCCGTGGTGGCCGTGGTGCCCGGCGAGGGGCTGGCCGGGCTGTACCGCGAGGCCGGCGCCACGACCGTGCTCGCGCGCCCCGGCGAGCCGCCCGCCGGCGGGGAGCTGGTGGAGGCCGTACGGCGGGCCCACGCGCGCGAGGTCGTACTGCTGCCCAACGACGCCGATCTGCGCCACACCGCCGCCGCGGCGGCCGAGCAGGCCCGGGCCGAGGGCATCCGGGTCGCCCTGATCCCCACCCGCTCGGCGGTCCAGGGCATCGCCGCGCTCGCCGTGCACGAGCCGGAGCGCCGCTTCGACGAGGACGTCGTGTCGATGACCTCGGCGGCCGGTGCGACCCGCTACGCCGAGGTCGCCGTCGCCGAGCGCCAGTCCTGGACGATGGCCGGCATCTGCCAGGCCGGCGATGTGCTCGGCCTCATCGACGGCGATGTGGCGGTGATCGGCTCGGACGTCGTCGCGGCCGCGGAGACCGTCCTGGACCGCATGCTCCAGGCCGGCGGCGAACTGGTCACCATCGTCCTCGGCGACGAGGCCCCCGAGTCCGTGGCCGCACGCCTGGAGGCACGCGTGCGTGAGTCGTACCTCGCCGTCGACACGGTCGTGTACCGGGGCGGCCGGCAGGGAGCGCTGCTGCTGATCGGCGTCGAGTAGCCGCCGAACACCGGCACGGCCGCCCCGCGAGGCCTTCGCTCCCCGCCCGGCCTGGGCCCCTTACTCCGCCTCGGCCCCCTGCTCCTCCACCACCTGCAGCAGCTGCTCCGCCTCCGCCCGGCGCCCCTGCGCCGTCTCGTCGGAGTCCCCCGCGCCGTCGTAGGCCGCCAGTACCGCACGCGCGCGTGCCGCCGCGTCGCCCGGACGGCTGAGGTCGGACTCCAGCCAGCCCGCGGCGAGTTCGGCGCCGGTGCGGCTGTCGAGGGCGTCGTCGCCGAGGGCGGCGAACACCACGACCGCCTCGCCGATCTGCGCCAGGGCCTCCTCCAGCGTGGCCCGGATCGCGTCGTCGTCGGCGTCCTCCGCGGCCGAGCGGGCCAGCAGGTCGCCGAACTGGCGATGCGTGTGGCCGAGCTCGGCGACCAGCCGCTCCCGGGCCTCCTCGTCGGCCTCCCCGGCGCCCAGCACCGCCTCGCACTCGCCGACCGCCGCCGCCATCAACTCCCGTGCCGCGTCGGCCCCGTCCTCCGCCCGCAGCGCCAGCCACGCGCGTGCGCGCAGGGACCGGACGAGCCCGTGGACGTTGCCGAGCGAGCGCCACAGCTCGCCCGCGCGCGCGTACGCCCGGTCCGCCTCACCGGGCAGCCCGGCGGCCCCCAGCGACTCGGCCGCGAGGTGGGCGAGGGTCGCGTGGTCCTGCTGTTCGGGCCAGTGCCGGGCGGTCTCGGCGGCCTGCAGCCGCCGTTCGGCCGCCTCCCGGTGCTCGCCCAGCTCGCTGAGACAGTCGCCGAGCCACCACTGCGCCTGTACGACCGCGCCGTCGCCGTGGGTGTCGGCGTTCAGGTCGGGCAGCGCCGACTCCAGCACCTCGGCGGCCTCGGCCCACCGGCCCTGCCGCAGCAGCAGCCCGCCCAGCTGGTGCCGGGCCCAGGCGCCGAGCGTCGGGCCCTCGCCCGCCTCGTCGGCCCAGTGCGCCGCCTCCAGGGCGTGTTCGGCGGCCTCCACGACCAGTCCCCGGCCGCCGATCACCTCGGCCAGCTGGAGGTGCAGCTGGGCCCGTCCGACGGCCTCCAGCTGGGCCCCGCCGTGCTCCAGGGCGGCCCGCAGCGCCCGCTCCGCCTCCGCGATGTCGCCCAGATGGTGGGCCAGCCCGGCCAGCCGGGCCTCGTACTCCACCGCGAACCACGGCAGCCCGGCCCCCACGAACCCGGCCGAGGCCCGCTGGAACAGCTCCACGGCCTCCTCCAGGTCGCCCCTGCGCACCGCCAGTTCGGCCAGCATGGCCAGGGCCTCCGCCTCCCGCGAGGCGATCCGCACATCGTCGCCGGCGTGTCCGCCGACCAGCGCCAGCAGCTCACGGACGGCGCTCTCGGCCTCGTCCAGAACCGTTTCCGCGGACGGCACGCCGGCCCCCGCCGCCTCGCCCGCCTCCTGCACGCACCGCATCAGCACCCGTGCCCGCCCCATCAGCACCGACGCCGTCTGCCGCACCCCCGTCGCGTCGTCGGCGTACAGCGCCAGGACCTCGTCGTAGGGCTCCGCGACCGCGGCCAGCGCCTCGGCCACCTGGCCGGTCAGGGCGCGTACATAGGCCGCACGCGTGCGTGCCGCCAGTGCCTCGCCCAGGTCGCCGGCCTCCGCGTACAGCGCGGCGGCCCGCTCGAAGAGCTCGGCGCCCTCGGGGCCCCGGTCCATCGCCTCGTGGTCGACGATCTCCGCGCGGTCACGGGCGTCCAGCTCGACGCCCTCGGCGGCCCGGGAGACCGCCGCCCACGCCTCGACCGCGTTCGGCCGCAGCGCGTCCGACAGCCGCCGGGCCTCGGCCAGCAGGGCGGGGAGGTCGGGCTCGGCCGTCGCCGCCTCGACCGGTGCCGGGACGGGCGGCGACTGGACGGGCGGCGCCGAGACCGGGCGTACCGCGCGGACGCCCAGCGGCAGCCGGTCCGCGAGCGGCGGCTGCGCCATACGCGCGCGTGCGCGCTCACTGAGGTACGAGGTCCCGTTGCGCTCGTCGAAGCGCGCGGCCAGCGCGAGAGCCTCGGCACGCGCGTGCGTGGCCAGTTCGCGCGCGGTCCAGGCGCGGCCGGCCGGTCCCGGCACCTCGCGCTCGCCCAGGCCGCGCTCGACCAGGCGGTCCATGAGCAGCGTCACCACGGCGAGGAAGTCCAGGCGGCTGCGCGGATGCCCGGTGTCCGTGAAGTACGCCGGCCGCTCCGCGAGCAGTTCCAGGCCGCGCGCCTCGTTCCCGGTGAGCGCGCAGAACTCCACATGGTCGGCGTAGGCGCCCCGCATGCTCTCCATGGACCGCACCAGCCGGAAGCCCCGGAGGTGGTTGGCGTGCGCCTCGTCGACGCGGCCGAGGCGCAGCAGGGGCAGCAGGGACGACGCCAGCACCGTGTGCGGCTCGTGCGCACAGGTGAACTCGCCCTCCAGGACCGGCCGCCACAGCCGCAGCGCCTCCGCGTCCCGCTCCCGCTCGGCCTGCCACCAGCCCTGCCCGTGCAGCTCGCAGGCGTGGCAGTCGGCCATGGTGTCCCGGTCCGCGGCCAGCCACGCCGTGTACGCCCGCTCCGCGCGCGGGATGTCACCGACATGCGCGGCCACACTGAACTCGGCGCTGCGCACGGCCCGTTCGGAGTGCCCGGCGAGCCGGTAGCGGTGCTCCATCTCGCCGAGCCACTTCTCGATCGAGGAGAGCGGGACATGCGGCTGGTCGAGCATGCCCGCCGACATCCACTTGAAGACCCAGTGCAGCGAGTGCGTCTCGTACTCGTCGAAGTCCCCGGGCCGCTCGTCCCACATGCGCAGCAGTCGCGCGAAGGGGACGAACATCTTGTCCTTCTCGGAGCTGTAGTTGTAGACCTTCAGCTGGTGCCCGAGCGCCTCGATCACGGCGAGCGGGACACCCAGCTTCTCGGCCTCGGCGAGGAGCTGCTCCGCGCGCGCGTTGCGCGCGGGCCCCTCGGGGCGCTCGCCGTTCTCCGCCATCGCCCGGCGCAGGGAGTCGAAGTCCGTGATCTCGTCCATCAGTGAACGCCCCCCGAGGAGTTGCCCGTCGCGTCCGGATCGCCATGGGTCGCCCACTCCAGCAACCCGATGAACGCCCGGTTCAGCAGCGCCGTGTCCGCCGGCCGCAGCGGCCGCTGGGCCATCAGCAGCGCCTGCCCGTAGAGAGACTCCGTGGCGGTGCCGATCAGTTCCGCCTCTCCCAGCGAACTGATCCGGCGGACCAGCGGGTTGAGGTGGTTGAGCACCAGACGCGCGCGGGGAGCGCTGCCCCGCAGCGAGCCCAGGATCCCCGCCCACAGGTCGTCGGCCTGCTCCTCGGCCTCCGCACGCGCCTGCTCGTGCCGGGCCGACCGGTCGTCCAGGTGCAGCGCGGGCACGGAGAGCGGATGGAAGGCCCGCAGGACCACATCGCAACCCAGGGGGTCGAGTTTCGCCCGCGCCGCCGCCAGGAAGCCGGACAGGGCCAGCTCCTCCGCCGGATCGACGCCGTCCAGATGGGCCGTCACGGTGTCCGCGTCCAGCTCGGCGACCACCGTCCCCGGCCGCACCGAGGGCAGCGCCTCGACCAGCTCACTGTCGTACGTGTAACCGCCGTTGATCACCCCGACGCCCTGCGCGGAGGCGATCGGCGCGACCTGCCGGAACTCCTCGACGGTCCGTGTGAAGTGCACCACCGGGTGCCGCTGGGCGAACTCCTCCAGGGACAGCCGCCCGTCGGTCGTCTCGAAGGGCAGCCACGGCAGCATCGTCCGCAGCATCTCCCTGTCGTGCCGCGCGAGGGACTTCACCCCCAGGTGGTGCACGGACAGAAAGGCCCCGAGCCGTTGCGGATCGCCGGCCGCGAGCCCGGTCAGCCAGGACCGGATCCTTTCCCCGAGCGCCTCCCGTACGGCCGCCAGCGTCTCGTCCTCGTACAGCGACTCGCGCGAGGCCGTCGGCCGCAGACTGTCGGTGTCGAGCACGCACCGCACGAAGAACGCCCAGTCGGGCAGCAGCTGTTCGGCCCGCTCCGTCAGCAGCATGCCCTTCAGGTGCACGCGATGAGTGGCCCGCTGAGCGGGGCTCACCGCCGACGGCAGCACGTACGCCACGCCCCGGATCCCGGCCAGCGGCACGTTCAGCTCGATCGAGTCCAGCGGGGTGAAGCCGAACAGCTCGTGGCAGTGCCGGGCCAGCGCCACGCGCCGGTTGGCGGGGGAGGGGTACGAGCGGTCCCAGGGCGCCGGCAGATCGGTGACCGCCTCGTCGCCGACCCGGACGTCGTACGGCAGCAGCGACCCGAAGTCCCGGGCCAGGGTGAGCACCCGCTCCGGCGTCAGCCACTCCCGGGCGCCCGCCCGGGCCACCAGGTGCACGGTGGTGCCCGGTTCGGGCCGGGCCTCGGGCGGCAGCGTCCGCACGGTGTACGAGCCGTCGTCGCCGGCCGTCCACTCCACGGGCGGCGCCTCCGGGGTCCGCGCGCTACGGCTGACCACCCGGATGCGCTCGGCCACCACGAAGCAGGCGAGCAGCCCGATGCCGAACTGCCCGAGGAAGTCCGAGCGAGCCTCCTGGATCCCCTCGGCGCGCTTGGAACTGCGCCCGATGGTGGCGAGCAGGTTGTGCACGTCCGCCTCGCTCAGCCCGATCCCGGTGTCCTCGACACGCAGGGCACCGTCCTGTGCGTACAGCCGCACCCGCGCCGGGGCGTCGGGCTGCTCGGCCTGCCGGGCGGTGATGGCGTCCACGGCGTTCTGCAGCAGTTCGCGCAGATAGACCTTGGGGCTGGAGTAGAGGTGGTGCGAGAGGAGATCCACCAGGCCACGCAGGTCGACCTGGAACGTATGGGGTGTCTGGGATGACTGTGAGGTCTGGGAATCCATCGTCGCAGCGCCGGTGGGGGGACTTGCGAGCGGCGCGGGGTCGGGCGGTCCCGGATGGGGCGGTGACCGCGGGGGATGGCCGGAGCGCGCCATCCTAGAGCCGGAACAGCCCGCCTGACCAGGACTTTCCCGAGACGTATACGGGATTGTCAGTGGGGTGGTGTGCAATGGATCTCGTGCCCGCACTGGAAGAACCTCTGAAGAAGGTGCTCGGACCACCCACCGCGAAGGTGATGGCCGAGAACCTCGGCCTGCACACCGTCGGCGACCTCCTGCACCACTACCCGCGCAGATACGAGGAGCGCGGCCAGCTCACCCACCTCGCCGACCTCCCCCTGGAGGAGCACGTCACGGTGGTCGCGATGGTCGCCGACGCACGCCTGCACACCTTCGCGTCCGCCAAGGCCCCCCGGGGCAAGGGCCAGCGCCTGGAAGTCACCATCACCGACGGCAGCGGCCGTCTCCAGCTGGTCTTCTTCGGCCACGGCGTGCACAAGCCCCACAAGGAACTCCTGCCGGGCACCCGCGCGATGTTCGCGGGCAAGGTCTCCGTCTTCAACCGCCGACTGCAACTCGCCCATCCCGCCTACGAGTTGCTACGAGGTGACGGTGACGAGACGGTCGAGACCTGGGCCGGCGCCCTCATCCCGATCTACCCCGCCACCGCCAAGCTGGAGTCCTGGAAGATCGGCAAGGCGATCCAGACGGTGCTGCCCAGCGCCCAGGAAGCCACCGACCCCCTCCCCGCCGGCCTCCGTGACGGCCGCGGCCTGGTCACCCTCCCCGAGGCCCTCCTCAAGATCCACCGGCCGCACACCAAGGCCGACATCGAGGACGCCCGCTCCCGCCTCAAGTGGGACGAGGCCTTCGTCCTCCAGGTCGCCCTCGCCCGCCGCCGCCACGCCGACGCCCAACTCCCGGCGGTGGCCCGCAGACCCAAGCCCGACGGTCTGCTCACCGCCTTCGACGACCGCCTCCCCTTCACCCTCACCGACGGCCAGCAGAAGGTCTCGAAGGAGATCTTCGACGACCTCGCGACCGAGCATCCGATGCACCGGCTGCTGCAGGGAGAGGTCGGATCCGGCAAGACACTGGTGGCCCTGCGCGCCATGCTCGCCACCGTCGACGCGGGCGGCCAGGCGGCCATGCTCGCGCCCACCGAAGTGCTCGCCCAGCAGCACCACCGCTCGATCGTCGAGATGATGGGCGACCTGGCCGAGGGCGGAATGCTCGGCGGCACCGAGCACGCCACGAAGGTCGTGCTCCTCACCGGCTCGATGGGCACGGCGGCCCGCCGCCAGGCCATGCTCGACCTGGCCACGGCCGAGGCCGGGATCGTGATCGGCACGCACGCGCTGATCGAGGACAAGGTCCAGTTCCACGACCTCGGCCTGGTCGTCGTCGACGAACAGCACCGCTTCGGCGTCGAACAGCGGGACGCCCTGCGCGGCAAGGGCAAGCAGCCGCCCCACCTTCTCGTCATGACGGCGACGCCCATCCCGCGCACCGTCGCCATGACGGTCTTCGGCGACCTGGAGACCTCGGTCCTCGACCAGCTCCCCGCCGGCCGCTCCCCGATCGCCAGCCATGTCGTCCCGGCCGCCGACAAGCCCCACTTCCTGGCCCGCGCCTGGGAGCGGGTCCGCGAGGAGGTCGCCAACGGCCATCAGGCGTACGTCGTCTGCCCCCGCATCGGCGACGAGGAGGACGACCCGAAGAAGGCGGCCAAGAAGAAGTCCCCGGAGGACGAGGCGGACAAGCGCCCCCCGCTCGCGGTCCTCGACATCGCCGACCAGCTCGCCAAGGGCCCCCTCCAGGGGCTGCGCGTGGAGGTCCTGCACGGCCGTATGCACCCCGACGACAAGGACGCGGTCATGCGCCGCTTCGCCGCGGGCGACACCGACGTCCTGGTCGCCACCACGGTCATCGAGGTGGGCGTCAACGTCCCGAACGCCACCGCCATGGTCATCATGGACGCCGACCGCTTCGGCGTCTCCCAGCTCCACCAGCTCCGCGGCCGGGTGGGCCGGGGCTCGGCACCGGGCCTGTGCCTCCTGGTCACCGAGATGCCGGAGGCGAGCGCGGCCCGCCAGCGCCTGAACGCCGTCGCCTCCACCCTCGACGGCTTCGAACTCTCCCGCATCGACCTCGAACAACGCCGGGAGGGCGACGTCCTGGGCCAGGCGCAGTCGGGGGCACGGACCTCTCTGCGGGTCCTCGCGGTGATCGAGGACGAGGAGATCATCGCGGAGGCCAGACAGGAGGCGACGGCGGTGGTGGAGACCGACCCGGAGCTGACGGAGCTTCCCGGCCTGCGGGTGGCCCTGGACGCCCTCCTGGACGAGGAGAGGGAGCAGTACCTGGAGAAGGGCTGACCCCATGCCCACCGGGGGCGCCGCCCGTCATCCGTATGCGGCTACCGACGCGGGGGCGCGACCAGCCACACTGAAACCGCAAGCCGCCCACACACCAAGGACCGAAGATGACCCGCGTGATCGCCGGCGCAGCCGGCGGACGTCGACTCGCCGTGCCGCCAGGCAACGGCACCCGCCCCACCTCCGACCGCGCACGCGAAGCTCTCCTCTCCACCTGGCAGTCCCTCCTCGGCGGCCCCCTGGACGGGGAACGGGTCCTCGACCTCTACGCCGGTTCGGGGGCGGTCGGCCTGGAAGCCCTCTCCCGGGGCGCGAGCCACACCCTCCTCGTCGAGGCGGACGCCAGAGCGGCCCGCACCATCCGCGAGAACGTCAAGAACCTCGGCCTCCCCGGCGCCGAGGTGCGGGCGGGCAAAGCGGAACAGATCATCCGGACGTCGGCGCCGGACGCCCCGTACGACATCGTCTTCCTCGACCCCCCGTACCGCGTCACAGATCACGATCTTCGCGAGATTCTCCTCACACTCCGCACTGAACACTGGCTAGCTCCGGAGGCCCTCGTCACCGTGGAGCGCAGCACCAGAGGCGGTGATTTCCGGTGGCCGGACGGTTTCGAAGCGATCCGGGCCCGGCGCTACGGCGAGGGAACGTTTTGGTACGGTCGCGCCGCCTCTACGTGCGAAGACGCACGATGACCGGACCGGAGAGCGAGGGAACACAAGTGCGCCGCGCCGTCTGTCCCGGGTCGTTCGACCCGATCACCAACGGACACCTCGACATCATTTCCCGCGCCTCCCGTCTGTACGACGAGGTCTATGTCGCGGTCATGATCAACAAGTCCAAGAAGGGCCTGTTCGAGATCGACGAGCGGATCGACCTGATCCGCCAGGTCACCGCCGAGTACGGCAACGTGAAGGTCGAGGCCTTCCACGGCCTCCTCGTCGACTACTGCAAGGAACGCGACATCCCGGCCATCGTCAAGGGCCTGCGCGCCGTCAGCGACTTCGACTACGAGCTGCAGATGGCCCAGATGAACAACGGCCTGTCGGGCGTGGAGACGCTCTTCGTGCCGACCAACCCCACCTACAGCTTCCTGTCCTCCTCGCTGGTCAAGGAGGTCGCGACCTGGGGCGGGGACGTCTCCCACCTGGTGCCGCCGCTGGTCCTGGAAGCCCTCAACAAGCGTCTGCGCAAGGACTGATGAGCGACGGGCGGGCGACTGACGGTCCCCTGATGCCGATGGGGCTACAGTCGTCCCGTCCGTCTCCAACACGTCGGTAGTCCGACACATCGGTAGAGAGTGGCGAGCACACGGTGGACGTGCAGAAGAAGCTCGACGAGATCGTGGCCGCGGTGTCCGGTGCCCGGTCGATGCCCATGTCGGCCTCGTGCGTGGTCAACCGCGCCGAACTGCTCGCCATGCTCGAAGAGGTGCGCGAGGCGCTGCCCGGCTCCCTCGCGCATGCCCAGGAGCTGATCGGCGGCCGTGAGCAGATGGTCGAGCAGGCCCGCCAGGAGGCCGAGCAGATCATCCAGAGCGCGCACGCCCAGCGCGGCACGCTGATCTCCGACACCGAGATCGCCCGCCGCTCCCAGGCCGAGGCCGACCGCATCCTCGCCGAGGCCCGCCAGGAGGCCGAGGAGGTGCGGGCCGAGGCCGACGACTACGTCGACTCCAAGCTCGCCAACTTCGAGGTCGTCCTCACCAAGACCCTCGGCTCCGTCGGCCGCGGCCGCGAGAAGCTCCTCGGCACCGGTCCGGGCCTGGACGAGCAGGGCTACGAGGACGAGGACGCCCCCGAGCGCAGCCACGACCCGGAGACCCTGCGCAAGGACGCCGACTCCTACGTGGACGCCAAGCTGGGCGCCTTCGAGGCGGTCCTGGCCAAGACCCTGGAGGCGGTCGGCAAGGGGCGTGCCAAGCTGCACGGCCGTATCGCCTCCGACGACCTCAGCGCCCTCGCCGACGACACCACGTCCTTCCAGCACTCCAGCGACGCCGACTACCTGGCCGACCTCGCCGCGCTCGCCGAGCAGGACGCCGCCGCGGCCGATCAGCAGCAGGCCGCCCAGCAGCCGGACTACGCCCAGCCGGAGCCGGCGTACGGCTACCAGCAGCAGGGCGACGCCTACACGGGCGGCTACCAGCAGCAGGCGTACGGCCAGCAGGACGCGTACGGCTACCAGCAGGCCGACCCGTACGCCTACCAGGGCTACGACACCGGCCAGCACGCGGTGTACGACCCGAACCAGGCCCAGCAGCTCCACCAGGCCCAGCAGGCACACCCGACGCACCAGGCGCAGCAGTCGTACGCCCTCGACGAGACCAGCCTCTTCGACACCGGCATGATCACTCCGGAGCAGCTGAGGGCCTACGAGCAGGGGCGCGGCCAGTGACGGAGCACCGGATTGGGCCGTGAGCGAAAGGTCCAGTATCCTGGCTCTTCGGTCGCGCGTACGTCCGCGATCAACGCTGCCCGGGGACACCGCAGGGCGGCGTCCCTCTGAGCTCGAAGATCGAAAGCAGGAATGGCCCCCAACGCTCGCCTCGACCATCGAAACCCTCTCGTGTTCGACACACACGAGCTGGGTCGGCGTCCTGGTGCGCTGCAGCGGCTGACCCGCTCGATCGACGCTCCCAAGGACCTCGGTATCCAGGGAGTCGTCGGAGTGCCGGAAGGCGCCCCGGTGGAGCTCGAGCTCCGACTCGAGTCGGTCATGGAAGGGGTGCTTGTCACAGGCACCGCCCGTGCACAGGCCGAGGGGGAGTGCGTAAGGTGTCTGGAGCCGCTTCAGCTGGACGTCGAAGCGGAATTCCAGGAGATGTTCTCGTACCCTGACGCCGATGACCGGGGCCGCCCCAAGGCGGAGCCGGTCGACGACGCCGAGGAAGACGAGGACAGGCTCTTCATCGAGGACGGCCTGTTCGACCTCGAGCCCGTGCTGCGTGATGCGGTGGTGCTCGCACTGCCGATGCAGCCGGTGTGCCAGGAAGACTGCCCGGGTCTGTGCTCCGAGTGCGGAGCGCGGCTGGCGGACGACCCGGACCACCACCACGACGCCGTCGACATCCGTTGGGCGGCACTGCAGGGACTCGCCGGTTCACTCGAAGACGGCGAGAAGGACGAGATGAGCGGCGCTGACGCGGAAGCGGGCGTCGACGAGAAGCAGGAGAAGTAGCCGTGGCTGTTCCGAAGCGGAAGATGTCGCGCAGCAACACGCGCCACCGCCGGTCGCAGTGGAAGGCTGCGGTCCCCACCCTGGTTGCGTGCGAGCGCTGCCACGAGCCCAAGCAGCAGCACATCGCGTGCCCGTCTTGCGGCACCTACAACAAGCGCCAGGTTCTCGAGGTCTGAGCGGCTGGTGAGAGGCACCGTGTCCACTGCCAAGAAGGCGGATGACGCCATGGCGGACCTACCCGCCAAGAAGAAAGCGGACAACACGGCCTCGTCCCACACGCTTCTGGAAGGGCGGCTCGGGTACAAGCTCGAGTCCGCCCTTCTGGTGCGAGCGCTGACCCACCGTTCGTACGCGTACGAGAACGGCGGTCTGCCGACCAACGAGCGGCTGGAGTTCCTCGGGGACTCCGTGCTCGGCCTGGTCGTCACGGACACGCTGTACAACACCCACCCCGACCTGCCCGAGGGCCAACTGGCCAAGTTGCGGGCCGCGGTGGTCAATTCGCGTGCGCTGGCGGAGGTCGGCCGCGGCCTGGAACTCGGCTCCTTCATCCGGCTCGGCCGGGGCGAAGAGGGCACGGGAGGCCGGGACAAGGCGTCCATCCTCGCCGACACCCTGGAAGCGGTGATCGGCGCGGTCTATCTCGATCAGGGCCTCGACGCGGCCTCCGAACTGGTACATCGCCTGTTCGACCCGCTGATCGAGAAGTCCTCGAATCTCGGAGCCGGCCTGGACTGGAAGACCAGCCTCCAGGAGCTCACCGCGACCGAGAGCCTCGGCGTGCCCGAGTACCTCGTCACGGAGACCGGCCCCGACCACGAGAAGACCTTCACTGCTGCCGCCCGCGTCGGAGGCGTCTCGTACGGCACCGGCACCGGCCGCAGCAAGAAGGAGGCGGAGCAGCAGGCCGCCGAGTCCGCATGGCGGTCCATCCGGGCCGCGGCGGACGAGCGGGCCAAGCATGCGGCGGCCGAGAAGGCCGCCGAGGCCGACGAAGAAGGCCCCACATCCGTCTCCGCCTGATGAACAGCGCGTCCTGAGCGCCCGCCCCGGTCACGGGGCGGGCGCTCGGTTCATCCGCCGCCTTCTGTCCCACGGCCCGGCGGACCGACGGCGGGACCGCGTTAGGCTGCGGACAGAACAGAAGGAGAGACGTGCCCGAGTTGCCCGAGGTCGAGGTCGTCCGGCGCGGTCTGGAGCGGTGGGTCGCCCACCGTGTGGTCGCCGACGCCGAGGTGCTCCACCCGCGTGCCGTACGGCGTCACATCGCCGGCGCCGACGACTTCACGCACCGTCTCAAGGGCCACCGCGTCGGCGTCCCGAGCCGTCGCGGCAAGTATCTGTGGCTGCCGCTGGAGGACACCGGTCAGTCGATCCTCGCGCACCTCGGCATGAGCGGCCAGCTCCTGGTCCAGCCGGACACGGCCCCCGACGAGAAGCATCTGCGCATCCGCGTCCGCTTCGGCGACGCCCTCGCCACCGAACTCCGCTTCGTCGACCAACGCACCTTCGGCGGACTGTCGTTGCACGACAACACACCCGACGGCCTGCCCGACGTCATCGCGCACATCGCCCGCGACCCCCTCGACCCGCTCTTCGACGACGAGGCCTTCCACCAGGCCCTGCGCCGCAAGCGGACCACGATCAAACGGGCCCTGCTGGACCAGTCGTTGATCAGCGGAGTCGGCAACATCTACGCGGACGAGGCCCTTTGGCGCACCCGCGTGCACTACGAGCGCCCGACGGCCGGCTTCACCCGCCCGCGCACGGCCGAACTCCTGGGCCATGTACGGGACGTGATGAACGCGGCGCTCGCCGTGGGCGGCACCAGCTTCGACAGCCTCTACGTCAACGTCAACGGGGAGTCCGGGTACTTCGACCGCTCACTCGACGCGTACGGCCGTCAGGGCCTGCCGTGCAGGAGGTGCGGTACGCCGATGCGCAGACGGCCCTGGATGAACCGGTCCAGCTACTTCTGCCCGCGGTGTCAGAGGGCGCCGCGCGTCGTGTCGTAGTGCTCGCGGGCGGCGAGGACGTCGCCCATGCGTCCCTCCAGCAGATGGATCAGGCCCAGCAGCCGCTCGGCGACCTCATGGCCGAGCGGGGTGAGCTCGTAGTCCACGCGGGGCGGGTTCGTCGGCTGGGCCTCGCGGTGCACCAGGCCGTCGCGCTCCAGCGCCTGCAGTGTCTGGGACAGCATCTTCTCGCTGACGCCGTCGACACGGCGGCGCAGCTCGTTGAAGCGCAGGGATCCCTCGTGCAGGGCGCCGAGCGTCAGCCCGCCCCAGCGTCCCGTGACGTGCTCCAGGGTGCCGCGCGAGGGACACGCCTTGGCGAACACGTTGAACGGGAGGTGCTCTGCCTCCGGGAGTTCCTGTGCGGTGTCCATATCACACAGCCTACGCGAACACAGCGCTAACCAACAGGTTGCACTAACTTCCAGTTAGTGCAACCTGTTCACCACCCGCAGCCGGAGCCCGGTGTCTAGTAGCCGAAGTCCTGCGTCCACCAGGGGCCACCCGTCCCGAAGTGCACCCCGACCCCCAGGGTCTTGAAGTCGCAGTTCAGGATGTTGGCCTTGTGGCCGGGGCTGTTCATCCAGGCGTCCATCACCGCGGCCGCGTCGGCCTGTCCCCGGGCGATGTTCTCGCCGCCGAGGCTGGTGATGCCGAGCTTCGCCGCCCGGTCCCACGGGGACGCCCCGCTCGGGTCGGTGTGGTCGAAGAAGTCCTGTGCGGCCATGGCGTCGCTGAAGTTCTCCGCCAGCTCAGACAGCGAGCTGTTCGCGGCGACGGGGCTGCAGCCGACCTTGGCCCGCTCGTCGTTCACCAGCTTCAGCACCTCGGCCTCGGCGGCGGCCTGCGCGGTCACCGCCACCGGTGCGGAGGTCTGCGGCGCCGAGGTCTCCTGCCGCGAGGGCGTCGCCTTCGGCTTCTTGCTGGGCGTGGCCTTCGGCTTCTTCGTCGGTGCCTCGCTCGGCACGGTCGTCGAGGCGGACACGCTCGGCGCGGGGGAGGGCGAGGACGCGCGGTCGGAGTCACGGCTAGTCGAGGAGCCGTCGTCCCGGCCCTGGACGTTGCCCGAGGTGCCACCCTGCTCGCTCGCCGAGTTGGTCGGCGTGCTCGCGGCCTGCACCTTGTCGCCGCCGCCACCGCCACCGAGCTGGTAGTTCTGCAGGCCCGGCACCGCACCGGTGGCCACCGCCACCGTGCCGATCGCCACGGCCGCCGAGACGCCGAGCAACCCGGTCTTCACCGGCGTGACGATCCTCTTCCTGCGCCGGCGCGAACCGCCGCCCCGCCCGCCCTTGCCGCGCGCGGGCCCGTGCTCGGGGAAGACGGTCGCGTAGTCCTCCTCGGTGGCGAACAGGTACGCGGCGCTGCGCGCGGAGGCCGCGGCGTGGACATCGGGCGCAGCGGCGAAGGCGTCGGGCTCCGGCGCGGCGTACACATCGGGCTCCGGAGCGGAGTTCAGATAGGCCGCGGTGCCCAGGCCGCCCCGGTCGTCGTGGGTGAACGCCTCCGGCGGGTCATAGCTGTAGTCGTAGCTGTGGTCGTAGCTGTGGTCGTAGCTGTGGTCATCGCCATGGTCATGGCTGTGCGAGTTCTGCTGGGGGACGTACTGGCGGGTGGGGTAGCTGCCCGTGTACGAGCCGTCCGTTCCTGTGACCCCCGTGGCGCGGCCCGTGGCGGCGCGGCCGGCGGCGGAGCGTCGGTGGCGTCCCATGTGTCCTGGCCTTCCTCGTCATGGCGATCGACTCGTCCCCCCGGTCGACCATGGTCACGAAACTCACACGTTCGAGTGAGTTTCGTATGAGATTCATTGGCAGGGGACGGTACCGCATGGCGCCGGAGGAGGAAGTGTCGAGAGAGACATTGGCCGGTTAGGTTGCACCCATGAGCGAGGATGTGCGATTGGTCGCCTGGGTGCGTGGACGCGTCCAGGGTGTGGGTTTCCGCTGGTTCACCCGGGCCAAGGCCCTGGAGCTCGGCTCCCTGAGTGGTTTTGCTCTCAATTTGGGCGATGGACGGGTCCAGGTGGTCGCGGAGGGCCCGCGGGAGCTGTGTGAGGGACTTCTGGACTGGCTCCTGGGCGGCGACACGCCCGGGCGCGTGGAGGGAGTCACCGAGATCTGGGACACACCTCGTGGGGGTTACGAGGGCTTCGCCATCCGCTGAGGTCCTTCTGTAAAGCGGCCCTGGCGGAACCGGAGGGACCTGCCACCGGCGGTTGCCCCGAGCAGAAATGTGCTGGTGGTTGCCAAGAACCGGTTGTTCTGGCAGGCTCCGCACCCAAGGTTGATCGTCACGCCCCGAGGGGCCCGCAGGAGTCGCAGGACCGCCCGTTTCAGGCCGTCCGCCCCGGGGTTGCCGCCAATACGGGGCGTGATCGTGTTGACCGTCAAACTTTTTGGTGAGACGCTGAATGCACCCCGCGCACCTTAGCTGTTTGGCATGGATGAACGGCAGCACAAACTCAACAGTGCCAAGCATCGCGGGTGCGAATCCCTCACGACCCACACCGCTTCGGTCGGTCACTCAGTGTGGAGGACCATCCATCATGGCAAAGGCGCTTCTCGGTTACGTCGGCGGCTCCGACCCGCGACTCATTGCCGAGATGCGACGGCTTCAGCAGCGCGTACAGGACCTCGAATCCGAGCTCGTACGGATTCAGGCCGAGAACGACGCGCTCGCGGCTGCCGCTTCTCACGACTCGCTTATGGAGAGCATCGACGCACACCAGGCGGAGCCTGCGCTCACCTGATCACTGCTTCGAACAACGACAGCAGTGGTTGGGCCGCCCGTGTCAACCGCTTGAGTTGTCAGAGTTTGCAAGGGACGCTTCGGCGTCCCTTCTTTCTTGCCCCCGCTTGCTCCCGCCCGCCCTCCACTCTCTTTAACGTTTGATGTGCCCTGCACGTTCAAGGGTGAAACCGCGGGTTCATGGAGTGAGACACCCCCGGAAGGTAGAGTCCAGCGGCGTGCACCTCAAGGCCCTGACCCTCCGTGGGTTCAAGTCGTTCGCCTCGGCGACCACGCTCCGGTTCGAGCCGGGCATCACGTGTGTCGTGGGACCGAACGGCTCGGGCAAGTCCAACGTCGTCGACGCCCTCAGCTGGGTCATGGGCGAACAGGGCGCCAAGTCGCTGCGCGGCGGCAAGATGGAGGACGTCATCTTCGCCGGCACCACCGGCCGCCCCCCGCTGGGCCGCGCCGAGGTGTCCCTGACCATCGACAACTCCGACGGCGCGCTGCCCATCGAGTACGCCGAGGTCACCATCACGCGGATCATGTTCCGCAACGGCGGCAGCGAGTACCAGATCAACGGCGACACCTGCCGCCTCCTCGACATCCAGGACCTGCTCTCCGACTCCGGCATCGGCCGCGAGATGCACGTCATCGTCGGCCAGGGCCAGCTCGACTCCGTCCTGCACGCCGACCCCATGGGCCGCCGCGCCTTCATCGAGGAGGCCGCGGGCGTCCTCAAGCACCGCAAGCGCAAGGAGAAGGCCCTCCGCAAGCTCGACGCGATGCAGGCCAACCTCGCGCGCGTGCAGGACCTCACCGACGAACTCCGCCGCCAGCTCAAGCCCTTGGGCCGCCAGGCGGCCGTGGCCCGCCGGGCCGCCGTCATCCAGGCCGACCTCCGCGACGCCCGGCTGCGCCTGCTCGCCGACGATCTCGTACGACTGCGCCAGGCGCTGCAGACCGAGATCGCCGACGAGGCCGCGCTCAAGGAACGCAAGGAAGCCGCCGAGCAGGAGCTGAAGAAGGCCCAGCAGCGCGAGGCACTCCTGGAGGACGAGGTCCGCCGCCTCACCCCGCGCCTCCAGCGCGCCCAGCAGACCTGGTACGAGCTCTCCCAGCTCGCCGAGCGCGTCCGCGGCACCATCTCGCTGGCCGACGCGCGCGTGAAGAGCGCGACCTCCGCACCGCCGGAGGAACGGCGCGGCCGCGACCCCGAGGACATGGAGCGCGAGGCCCACCGCATCCGCGAGCAGGAGGCGGAACTCGAAGCGGCCCTCGAAGCGGCCGAGCACGCCCTGGAGGACACGGTCGCCCACCGTGCCGAGCTGGAGCGCGCGCTCACCCAGGAGGAACGCCGCCTCAAGGACGTCGCCCGCGCCATCGCCGACCGCCGCGAGGGCCTGGCCCGCCTCAACGGCCAGGTCAACGCGGCTCGCTCCCGCGCCTCCTCCGCCCAGGCCGAGATCGACCGCCTGGCAACGGCGAGGGACGAGGCACAGGAGCGCGCGGCCGCCGCCCAGGAGGAGTACGAGGCGCTCAAGGCCGAGGTCGACGGCCTGGACGCCGGCGACGCCGAACTGGCGGAGCGGCACGAGGCGGTCAGACAGCAGCTGACGGAGGCGGAGACCGCCCTGTCCGCGGCCCGCGAGGCGGCGACGGCGGCGGAACGCAGGCGCGCGGCCACCCAGGCCCGCCATGAGGCGCTGGCACTGGGCCTGCGCAGAAAGGACGGCACGGGCGCCCTGCTGGGAGCGAAGGATCGTCTCTCCGGCCTGCTGGGCCCGGCAGCCGAACTCCTGACCATCACCCCGGGCCACGAAGTGCCCCTGGCGGCGGCTCTCGGCGCTGCGGCGGACGCATTGGCGGTGACGTCACCGTCTGCAGCGGCGGACGCGATCCGCCTGCTGCGCAAGCAGGACGGAGGACGGGCGGCACTGATCTTGGCGGGGGACCGCGAAGACGCGCCCCTCAGGGGCGCGACCAGCCCCGACGCACCCGCGAACGCCACACATCACGCCACGCATCAGCACGCGGCAGATCTCGTCCGCGGCCCTTCCGACCTGATGCCGGCGGTCCGTCGCCTCCTGCACGGCATCGTCGTCGTCCCCACCCTCGAAGACGCCGAGGAACTGGTCTACTCCCAGCCCCACCTCACCGCCGTGACCGCCGAAGGCGACCTCCTCGGCGCACACTTCGCCCACGGCGGCTCCGCGGGCGCCCCCAGTCTCCTCGAAGTCCAGGCCTCCGTGGACGAGGCCGCAGCCGAACTGGAAGAGCTCGCCGTCCGCTGCGAGGAGCTCACCGAGGCCCACCACGCGGCCCAGGAGCGCCGCAGGGAATGCGCCGCCCGTGTCGAGGAACTGGCCGACCGCCGCCGGGCCGCCGACCGCGAGAAGTCGACCGTGGCCCAGCAGCTCGGCCGTCTCGCGGGGCAGGCCAGAGGCGCCGCGGGCGAGGCCGAGCGGTCCGTCGCGGCGGCCGCCCGCGCCCAGGAAGCCCTCGACAAGGCCCTCCAGGACGTCGAGGAACTCGCCGAACGCCTCGCCGTGGCCGAGGAGATGCCGGTCGAGGAGGAACCCGACACCTCGGTACGGGACCGCCTCGCCGCCGACGGCGCCAACGCCCGCCAGACCGAGATGGAGGCCCGCCTCCAGGTCCGTACCCACGAGGAACGCGTCAAGGGCCTGGCCGGCCGCGCCGACTCCCTCGACCGTGCCGCACGCGCGGAACGCGAGGCACGCGCGCGTGCCGAGCAGCGGCGGGCGCGGCTGCGCCATGAGGCGGCCGTGGCCGAAGCCGTGGCCTCCGGCGCCCGCCAGCTCCTCGCGCACGTCGAGGTCTCGGTCGCCCGCGCCGAGGAGGAACGCACCGCCGCCGAGGCCGCCAAGGCCCGCCGGGAGCAGGACCTCACCGCGGCCCGCTCCACCGGCCGCGACCTCAAGTCCGAGCTCGACAAGCTCACCGACTCCGTGCACCGCGGCGAGGTCCTCGGCGCCGAGAAGCGGATGCGGATCGAGCAGCTGGAGACCAAGGCGTTGGAGGAGCTGGGCGTCGAGCCGGCCGGTCTGGTCGAGGAGTACGGTCCGCACCAGCTCGTACCGCCCTCCCTGCCGGCCGAGGGCGAGGAGCTGCCCGAGGATCCCGAGCACCCGCGCAACCAGCCCAGGACCTTCCACCGCGCCGAGCAGGAGAAGCGCCTCAAGGCCGCCGAACGCGCCTACCAGCAGCTCGGCAAGGTCAACCCGCTCGCCCTGGAGGAGTTCGCCGCCCTGGAGGAGCGCCACAAGTTCCTCAGCGAGCAGCTGGAGGACCTGAGGAAGACCCGTGCCGACCTGCTCCAGGTCGTCAAGGAGGTCGACGAGCGCGTGGAGCAGGTCTTCACCGAGGCCTACCGGGACACCGCCCGGGAGTTCGAGGGCGTCTTCAGCCGGCTGTTCCCCGGTGGCGAGGGGCGGCTCATCCTGACCGATCCCGACAACATGCTCACCACCGGCGTGGACGTGGAGGCGCGTCCGCCGGGCAAGAAGGTCAAGCGGCTGAGCCTGCTCTCCGGTGGCGAGCGGTCACTCACCGCCGTGGCGCTGCTGGTGTCGATCTTCAAGGCCAGGCCGAGCCCCTTCTATGTCATGGACGAGGTCGAGGCCGCTCTCGACGACACCAACCTCCAGCGGCTCATCCGGATCATGCAGGAGCTGCAGGAGGCCTCGCAGCTCATCGTGATCACGCACCAGAAGCGCACCATGGAGGTCGCCGACGCGCTGTACGGCGTCTCCATGCAGGGCGACGGCGTCTCCAAGGTCATCAGCCAGCGGCTCCGCTAGCTCGGGCTCCAGCAGAGCCAGACCCGCGCCGCGGTTCCAATCCTTCAACTCTTGAACTCAAAGCCCTCGTCCGTGCCTGCTATCTCACACGACTCCGCCTAGTGATTTCGAAACTTGAAGACATAGAGTCGAGATCGTTGTTCTTGCCTTCAGGCAGCGTTGCCGATGGCCTAAGGAGTTGAACGTGACCAGCACAGCACAGGCACAGCAGTCAGGAGCCGCTTCGGCTCATACCGATCACCTCGGGCACGTGATCTTCATCGCGGCGGCGGCCGCGATGGGCGGTTTCCTCTTCGGCTACGACAGCTCCGTGATCAACGGCGCCGTCGAGGCCATCCGCGGCCGCTACGACATCGGCTCCGCAGCCCTCGCCCAGGTCATCGCCATCGCCCTGATCGGCTGTGCCATCGGCGCCGCCTACGCCGGCCGGATCGCCGACCGCATCGGCCGTATCCGGGTCATGCAGATCGCCGCCGTGCTGTTCACGATCAGCGCCGTCGGGTCCGCGCTGCCCTTCGCGCTGTGGGACTTCGCCCTCTGGCGGGTCATCGGCGGCTTCGCCATCGGCATGGCCTCCGTCATCGGCCCCGCCTACATCGCCGAGGTCGCCCCGCCGGCGTACCGCGGCCGTCTCGGGTCCTTCCAGCAGGCCGCGATCGTCATCGGTATCGCCATCTCGCAGCTGGTCAACTGGGGTCTGCTGAACGCGGCGGGCGGCGACCAGCGCGGCAAGCTGATGGGTCTCGAGGCCTGGCAGGTCATGCTCGGTGTCATGGTGGTCCCGGCCGTCCTCTACGGCCTGCTCTCCTTCGCCATCCCCGAGTCGCCCCGCTTCCTGATCTCCGTCGGCAGGCGTGAGCGCGCCCGCGAGATCCTCGCCGAGGTCGAGGGGGAGCACGGCGACCTCGACGCCCGCGTCGCCGAGATCGAACTCGCCATGAAGAGCGAGCACAAGTCCACCTTCAAGGACCTGCTCGGCGGTGGCTTCTTCTTCCGGCCGATCGTCTGGATCGGTATCGGGCTGTCGGTCTTCCAGCAGTTCGTGGGCATCAACGTCGCGTTCTACTACTCCTCGACGCTGTGGCAGTCGGTGGGCGTCGACCCGACGGACTCGTTCTTCTACTCCTTCACGACGTCGATCATCAACATCGTCGGCACCGTGATCGCCATGATCTTCGTGGACCGCGTCGGCCGTAAGCCGCTGGCCCTGATCGGCTCGGCCGGCATGGTCGTCGGCCTCGCGCTGGAGGCCTGGGCCTTCTCGTACGACCTGGTGGACGGCAAGCTGCCGGCCGCGCAGGGCTGGACCGCCCTCGTCGCCGCCCACGTCTTCGTCCTCTTCTTCGCCCTGTCCTGGGGTGTGGTCGTCTGGGTCATGCTCGGCGAGATGTTCCCGAACAGGATCCGCGCCGCCGCCCTGGGCGTGGCCGCGTCCGCGCAGTGGATCGCCAACTGGGCCATCACCGCGAGCTTCCCGTCCCTGTCCGACTGGAACCTCTCCGTGACCTATGTGATCTACACGGTCTTCGCCGCGCTCTCCATCCCGTTCGTCCTCAGGTTCGTCAAGGAGACGAAGGGCAAGGCACTGGAGGAGATGGGCTGAGCCAGCCCCGCGGCGGGTGCGCGGCCGCGCTCAGTCGAGCCGCGGCAGCACCCGCTCCGCGAACAGCCGCAGGCTCCGCCATCCCTCCTCCACCGGCATCCCACCGGCCAGCGGATGCAGTACGAGGTTGTCGAGCCCCTGCTCCACGCACTGGTCCGGGGTGAGGATCCGGTAGACGCCCTCGGCGCGCAGCTCCTCCACGGTCGTGGCCGCCGACCTCACCGCCGACCGGATGTCCCCGGACTGCCAGGAGGCGTAGGTACGGGCCTCGTGCAGGAAGTGCTCCCCGTGCTCGGCCCAGGCCCGGTCCGGGTCCTCGGCGATGTGCAGCAGCGGGGTCTCGGCGGTCGGCATCATGGTCCAGCCCTCGGTGCCGTACTCGACGAGCCGCTCCTTGTAGTACGCCTCCAGCTCCGGCAGATGTGCGCTGGGGAAGAACGGCAGGCCGAGGCGGGCGGCCCGGCGGGCGGCGGCCTTGGACGAGCCGCCGACCAGCAGCAGGGGGTGCGGGTCGGTGAAGGGGCGCGGGGTGACCCGTACCGTACGCCCCCGGTATGCGAACTCCTCGCCGGTCCAGGCCTTGAGGAGCGTCTCCAGGAGCTCGTCCTGCAGCCGGCCCCGGCGCTTCCACTCGACCCCGAACTGGGCGTACTCGTCGGGCCGGTATCCGATCCCGGCGACCGTCACCAGCCGACCCTCGCTGAGCAGGTCGAGCACCGCGATGTCCTCGGCCAGCCGGAGGGGGTCGTGCAGCGGGCCGATGACCGCGGACACGGTCACCGCGATCCGGCGGGTCGCCCCGAACACCGCGCCCGCGAAGGCGAACGGCGACGGCAGCCAGTTGTTGCCGACCCCGTGGTGCTCCTCGGTCTGGACGGTGGTGACGCCGTGCTCGTCCGCGTAGGCGGCCATCTCCAGCGCGGTCCGGTAGCGCTCGCCGAGCGAGGCGCGGGTGGCATCGGGTTCGACGAGATTGAAACGTACGACCGTGACGGGCATGCGGCCCCCTTCACCGGGCGGGTGTGGAGGGGGACGTTAGCTGACGGTGTGTCAGGCATCCAGAGGGGTGTCGCAGGACTCCATGACTGATACTGGACGCGTTATGGAAACCGTCATCCTTGCTGTAGTCATCGCCGTGGTCGTGCTCGGTGCGCTCGGTGGGCTCGTCGTCGGCAGCCGACGCAAGAAGTCGCTGCCCCCGCCGCCCCCCGCCGCGCCCGACATCACCGCCCCGCCGGCCGAGCCGCATGTCGGCGACGAGGCCGAGACGCCGCGCGACGAACCGCGCCGGACGATAGAGGAGGTGGATCTACCGGACGGCTCGGCGCCGGTCGCCGTCGAGGAACCGCCGGCCCTGGAGGTTCCCGGGATCGAGGTCCCCGAGCCGACCGCAGGCCGGCTCGTCCGCCTCCGTGCCCGTCTCTCCCGCTCCCAGAACGCCCTCGGCAAGGGACTGCTCACGCTGCTGTCGCGCGAGCACCTCGACGAGGACACCTGGGAGCAGATCGAGGACATCCTGCTCACCGCCGACGTCGGTGTGGCACCCACCCAGGAACTGGTCGACGGCCTGCGCGAGCGGGTGAAGGTGCTCGGCACCCGCACCCCCGAGGAGCTGCGCGGACTGCTGCGCGAGGAGCTGCTCAAGCTGGTCGGCACCGACCTCGACCGCACCGTGCGGACCGAGCCGGAGACCAGCAGCCCGGGCATCGTGATGGTCGTCGGCGTCAACGGCACCGGCAAGACCACCACCACCGGCAAGCTCGCCCGGGTCCTGGTCGCCGACGGCCGCACGGTCGTCCTGGGCGCCGCCGACACCTTCCGCGCCGCCGCCGCCGACCAGCTGCAGACCTGGGGCGAGCGGGTCGGCGCCCACACCGTGCGCGGGCCCGAGGGCGGCGACCCCGCCTCCGTCGCCTTCGACGCGGTGAAGGAGGGCAAGGAGATGGGGTCCGACGTGGTCCTCATCGACACCGCCGGGCGCCTGCACACCAAGACCGGGCTCATGGACGAGCTGGGCAAGGTGAAGCGGGTCGTGGAGAAGCAGGCCCCGCTGGACGAGATCCTGCTCGTCCTCGACGCCACCACCGGGCAGAACGGCCTCGTCCAGGCCCGGGTGTTCGCCGAGGTCGTCGACATCACCGGCATCGTCCTCACCAAGCTGGACGGCACGGCCAAGGGCGGCATCGTGATCGCGGTCCAGCGCGAGCTGGGCGTGCCGGTCAAGCTGGTCGGCCTGGGCGAAGGCGCCGACGACCTCGCGCCGTTCGAGCCGGAGGCGTTCGTTGACGCCCTTATCGGCGATTAGCCGGCCGGTGGGTGGACTCGCTCGCCGGGATGCTGTGAGAAGCGCCCGCCCCCGAGGTGCAGTCGGGAGCGGGCGCTTCGCTGTGTGCGGCTACGCCCGGGACCGGTGCGCCACGTAGGCCAGTGTCCCCAGCAGCAGCCGGGCCGCCGGTGGCCTCGTCGCCGTGTCCAGGGACGGCGGGCGCAGCCAGCGCACCGGGCCGAGGCCGCCCCGGTCGGACGGTGGAGCCGTGATGTGGGTGCCGGGGCCCAGGGCGCGCAGGTCGAGGGCGCTCGGGTCGTCCCAGCCCATGCGGTACAGGAGGTCGGGCAGCTCGGCGGCGGCGCCGGGGGCGACGAAGAACTGGGCGCGGCCTTCGGGCGTGACGGTGACCGGGCCGAGGGGGAGGCCCATGCGCTCCAGGCGGGCCAGCGCGTTGCGGCCGGCCGGTTCGGCCACCTCGATGACGTCGAACGCGCCGCCCACCGCGAGCATGACCGAGGCGCCGGGGAACTCGCCCCAGGTCTTGGTCACTTCGTCGAGGGTGGCGCCTGCCCGCACCTGGGGCGCGAAGCCCAGCGGATGCGCGCCCGGCGCGGGGCAGTCGCAGTCACCGCAGGAACACGCGCCCCCGGCGGCCCGCGCGCCCGCCACGACGTCCCAGCCCCACAGGCCGGTGAACTCGGCGACGGCGGTGCACTCCGAGGTGCGGCCTCGCCTGCGCGCGCCGGAGCGGATCTCCCGGATGCCACCGATCGTGAACCCCATACCCCCTCCAACGTGTCCGACGCGTCGGTGGTTACGACACGAATACGGAACGTGACCCTTTGTGTTCCGGGTTCACCGGATCCGCTCGGTTTCAGGCGGCGCTCCGAAGTGCCCCGGGTGGTGAACTCGACGGCGCGCGCCCCTGAGTGCATCGCTCCGCCTACTCGCGGCCGTCCTATGTCAAGTGAATCGTGTGGAAGCCACCGTGAGTTCATTCGAAGGGGTGGCGAATGGTGGCGTTTCCCGGTTCGCCATGGCTGGACCCGTGATCGTAGGATTACTTTGTGTGCACGAGTCCTGGGGACACATGCACTTGTGGGTATGCCGGAGGCAACTCGGCTTTCCGTTCGAAGGGTGAGAACCATCGGACGGGGAGACCTATTTACCGGCATTCTGATAGGGCTTGGCGCACTCAGCGACAAGTGGTCTCAGGGATGGGGGCGTTCCAGTGAGCGGCATCGGCGGAAGTGGGGCGGCAGCGGCCGGCACGGACAAGCGCCCGAACGAGCTGCTCACTTCGTGGTTCGTCCGCAGCGGCTGGTCGAAGGGTGAACTCGCCCGCCAAGTCAACCGCCGGGCACGTCAGTTGGGCGCCAACCACATCTCCACGGACACCTCCCGGGTGCGCCGCTGGCTCGACGGCGAGAACCCCCGCGAACCCATCCCCAGGATCCTGTCCGAGCTGTTCTCCGAGCGCTTCGGCCTGGTGGTCTCCGTCGAGGACCTCGGCCTGCGCGCGGCCCGCCAGTCGCCCTCCGCGACCGGCGTCGACCTGCCCTGGACGGGCCCGCAGACGGTGGCGCTGCTCAGCGAGTTCTCGCGCAGCGACCTGATGCTGGCGCGGCGCGGCTTCCTCGGGACCTCGCTGGTCCTGTCCGCCGGCCCGTCCCTCATCGAGCCCATGCAGCGCTGGCTGGTGCCCGGCCCCGGGGCCGCGCAGCCGGAGCCCGAGCCGACCCCCGCGAGCCGCCGCGGCGGCCGACTGTCCCGGCCCGAGCTGGACCTGCTGGAGTCCACCACGGTGATGTTCCGCCAGTGGGACGCCCAGTGCGGCGGCGGTCTGCGCCGCAAGGCGGTCGTGGGCCAGCTGCACGAGGTGACCGACCTCCTCCAGGAACCCCAGCCCGAGGCCACCACCCGCAAGCTGTTCAAGGTCGCCGCCGAGCTGGCCGAGCTCGCGGGCTGGATGTCGTACGACGTCGGGCTGCAGCCCACCGCCCAGAAGTACTTCGTCCTCGCGCTGCACGCCGCCAAGGAGGCCGGTGACCGGCCCCTCGGCTCGTACGTCCTGTCCAGCATGAGCCGTCAGATGATCCACCTCGGCCGGCCCGACGACGCCCTGGAGCTGATCCACCTCGCGCAGTACGGCAGCCGGGACTGCGCGAGCCCGCGCACCCAGTCGATGCTGTATGCGATGGAGGCCCGCGCCTACGCCAACATGGGCCAGCCCGGCAAGTGCAAGCGGGCGGTGCGGATGGCCGAGGACACCTACGCCGACATCGAGGAGTGGGACGACCCGGAGCCCGACTGGATCCGCTTCTTCTCCGAGGCCGAGCTGCACGGCGAGAACAGCCACTCCTTCCGCGACCTCGCCTATGTCGCGGGCCGCAGCCCGACCTACGCCTCGCTGGCCGAGCCCGTGATGCAGCAGGCCGTCGATCTGTTCGCCAAGGACACCGAGCACCAGCGGTCGTACGCACTCAACCTGATCGGTCTGGCCACGGTGCACCTGCTGCGGCGTGAGCCCGAGCAGAGCGCGGTGCTGGCGGAGCGGGCCATGCACATCGCCAAGAAGGTCCGCTCCGAGCGCGTGAACACTCGTATTCGAAAGACCGTCGACACGGCTGTACGCGACTTCGGGGATCTCGCCGCGGTCGTGGACCTCACCGAGAAGCTCGCGATCGAGCTCCCGGAGACCGCCGAGGCGGTCTGAATCCCTTGTACCCCGGCCGCGGCCGGCCCTCCCGAACTGCCCGACTCGGCTCCCCCGTGCCAGGTCATCGGAAGGCCGTCCGTGGCCGGTTTGCCGTGTCATGGAGGTTCTTGGCAAAGGCTTTCCCCACCCTCGCTTTTGGTGTCCACGGCGACTTTGGCAAGGTGGGCGCTCCGCCGCCGATCATGGTCGGTCGCGATTCGGACGGCAGCACGGTCTGCCGTTCCTGATGCACAGGGGGAACCACATATGGCCAAGAAGCTGATCGCGGCTGCCCTCGCCACGGGCGTCGTGTCCACCGGGCTGCTCGCCGTCACCGCCACCGACGCGTCGGCGATCGACATCAAGACGTACACCAAGCCCTACAGCAAGAGCGCGAACTTCTACTCCAAGCCCCTCAAGCGCTGCGTCAAGACGACGCTGTCGGGCAAGGTCACCTTCAAGCACTACCTCTACAAGCAGCACGGCGCCATCGCGGACGCCTTCCTGGGCGTCAAGCTCATCAACCCGACGATGCACACCACCGTGCTGACCAAGTGCAGCGGGGGCAAGAGCGCCACCGTCACCAAGATGGCGATGACCCAGCGCTGGTACGAGAGCACGAAGTGCAAGCTGAACGTCGCGATCGCCGCCGGCTACCAGTGGACCGTCGCCGTCACCCCCACCGTGGAGTGCGGCAGGCGCAATGCGGGCACCCGGGCCACGACCTACTCGGTCAAGGCGAACAACTACACCCAGAGCAACAGCGGCCGTCCGGTCGACTTCAACGGTGAGGTGCACATCAAATACAAGACCGCGCTCTGCCTGTCGGCGCGGACCACGGTGACCGCATACATCAGCAACAAGTCCGACTCCGGGACCAACACCATCAAGGCCTGCGTCAAGCCCTGACGCAGATCCGGAAGACGCGGGGGCGGACACTGAAGCGTGTCCGCCCCCGCGTGCGTGTGCGCGGCGCCCGAACTGGCCAGGTCAAACGGGCCGTATACAGCTCCGGAGAACACCCCGCGTGGTCACGGAGTGGTCACGGCGGCCGCAGCTGGGGCGCCGATTCATCGCCCCGTAACGTGGGCGACTTCTTCGTCACGTGCCCGAAACATTGTGCGGCATCCATGGAAACCCGGCTGGGACAACCTCATGGCGAAAACCGGCCCAATCCCGACCTTGCCCGCACGGGCCGTTCGAATGACGAGGAGACGCCGATGCCAGAAGGCATCCTGACGCTAGCAGCAGCAGCTCCCAAGATCGACACCGGTAACACCGCCTTCATGCTGCTGAGCGCCGCACTGGTGCTGCTGATGACCCCTGGCCTCGCCTTCTTCTACGGTGGCATGGTCCGGGTCAAGAGTGTGCTGAACATGCTGATGATGAGCTTCATCAGCATCGCCATAATCACCATCCTCTGGACGCTCTACGGCTTCAGCATCGCCTTCGACACCGGCAACGGTTTCCTGGGTGGCTTCGACTGGGTCGGCATGCGCAACATCGGCCTGACCGAGCCGTTCGCGACGTTCAACATCCCGATCTACGCGTTCGCCGTCTTCCAGCTGATGTTCGCCATCATCACCCCGGCGCTGATCAGCGGTGCGCTGGCGGACCGCGTCAAGATCGTGGCGTGGTCGGTCTACATCGCGCTGTGGGCCACCCTGGTGTACTTCCCGGTCGCCCACTGGGTCTGGGAGCCGAACACCGGCTGGCTGTTCAAGTTGGGCGTGATCGACTTCGCCGGTGGTACGGCGGTGCACATCAACGCCGGTGCCGCGGCGCTCGGTGCCATCCTCGTCATCCGTAAGCGGGTGGGCTTCAAGAAGGACCCGTTCCGGCCGCACAACCTGCCGCTCGTCATGCTCGGCGCCGGTCTGCTGTGGTTCGGCTGGTTCGGCTTCAACGCGGGCTCCTGGCTCGGTGCCGACGGCGTCTCGGCCGTCGCGTTCACCAACACGCAGGTGGCCACCGCCGCGGCCCTGCTCGGCTGGCTCGGCTACGAGCGCATCAAGCACGGCGCCTTCACCACCCTGGGTGCCGCTTCCGGCGCGGTCGCCGGTCTGGTCGCCATCACCCCGGCCTGTGGCTCGGTCAGCCCGCTCGGCGCCATAGCGGTCGGCCTCATCGCCGGTGTCGGCTGCGCCGCCGCGGTCGGCCTGAAGTACCGGTTCGGCTACGACGACTCGCTCGACGTGGTCGGCGTCCACATGGTCGGCGGCATCATCGGCTCGCTGCTCATCGGTCTCTTCGCCACCGGCGGCGTCGGCCAGACCGCCAAGGGCCTCTTCTACGGCGGTGGCCTCCACCAGCTCGGCCTGCAGTTCGTCGGTGTCGGCGCGGTGCTCGGCTACTCGCTGGTCGTCTCCGCGATCCTCGCCTTCCTGATCGACAAGACGATCGGCTTCACCGTGGACGAGGACGTCGAGGTCGCCGGCATCGACCAGGCCGAGCACGCGGAGACCGCCTACGACTACGCGGGCGTCGGCAGCGCCGCCCGCCTCGCCTCCTCGTCGGACAGCAGCGAGGCCCCGGCCTCGGGCAAGAAGGTGGACGCATGAAGCTCATCACCGCCGTCGTCAAGCCGCACCGGCTCGACGAGATCAAGGAAGCCCTCCAGGCCTTCGGGGTCCACGGCCTGACGGTCACCGAGGCGAGCGGTTACGGTCGTCAGCGGGGCCACACCGAGGTCTACCGCGGTGCCGAGTACACCGTCGACCTGGTGCCCAAGATCCGTATCGAGGTACTGGCCGAGGACGACGCCGCCGAGCAGCTGATCGAGGTCGTCGTCAAGGCGGCCCGCACAGGCAAGATCGGTGACGGCAAGGTCTGGTCGATCCCGGTCGAGACGGCGGTCCGGGTGCGGACCGGCGAGCGCGGCCCCGACGCGCTCTGACAGAAAAAGAACAGGAGCTCCTGGGTGTCGAGTACGGACGTTCACAACGAAGCAGAAGACTCGGGACCCAGCGGCTACGCGGCGGCCCGGCTGCGCCTCCTCACCGAGGGGGAGCAGTCCGGGCCGCCGCGCCGTGCGGCTCTGTCCGCGCTGACGGACGACTGGCTGACGGGACTCTTCGCCGCCGGAGCCGAGGGGCTGCGCGGGGTCTCCCTGGTCGCCGTCGGCGGCTACGGGCGCGGCGAGCTGTCCCCGCGCAGCGATCTGGACCTGCTCCTCCTCCACGACGGCAGCGACAGCAAGGCGGTCGCCGCGCTCGCCGACCGTCTCTGGTACCCCGTCTGGGACCTCGGTCTCTCCCTGGACCACTCGGTGCGCACCCCGGCGGAGGCCCGCAAGACCGCCGGGGAGGATCTGAAGGTCCAACTCGGCCTCCTGGACGCCCGCCACATCGCCGGCGACCTCGGTCTCACCGCCGGTCTGCGCACCGCCGTCCTCGCCGACTGGCGCAACCAGGCCCCCAAGCGCCTGCCCGAACTGCAGGAACTGTGCGCCGAGCGCGCCGAACGCCATGGCGAGCTGCAGTACCTGCTGGAACCGGACCTGAAGGAGGCGCGCGGCGGGCTGCGCGACGCCACCACCCTGCGCGCCGTCGCCGCCTCCTGGCTGGCCGACGCCCCGCGCGAGGGCCTCGACGACGCCCGGCGCCGGCTGCTCGACGTCCGCGACGCGCTCCACCTCGCCACCGGGCGCGCGACCGACCGGCTCGCACTCCAGGAACAGGACCAGGTCGCCGCCGAACTCGGACTGCTCGACGCCGACACGCTCCTGCGCCAGGTCTACGAGGCCGCGCGCGTCATCGCGTACGCCAGTGACGTCACCTGGCGCGAGGTGGGGCGCGTGCTGCGCTCGCGCGCCGTGCGGCCCCGGCTGCGCGCCATGCTGGGCGGCGGCAAGCCGGTCGCCGAGCGCTCCCCGCTCGCCGAGGGCGTGGTGGAGCAGGACGGCGAGGTGGTGCTCGCCCGTGCCGCACGCCCCGAGCGCGACCCCGTGCTGCCGTTGCGCGCCGCGGCCGCCGCCGCACAGGCCGGCCTCCCGCTCTCCCTGCACGCCGTACGGCGCATGGCGTCCATCGCGCGCCCCCTGCCCACGCCCTGGCCCGCCGAGGCCCGCGAACAGCTGGTCACGCTGCTCGGCTCGGGCCACCCGACCATCGAGGTCTGGGAGGCGCTGGAGGCCGAGGGGCTCATCACCCGGCTGCTGCCCGACTGGGAGCGGGTGCGCTGCCGCCCGCAGCGCAACGCCGTGCACATCTGGACCGTCGACCGGCACCTGATCGAAACGGCCGTCCGCGCCTCGGAGTTCACCCGCCGGGTGCACCGCCCCGACCTGCTGCTCGTCGCCGCCCTGCTGCACGACATCGGCAAGGGCTGGCCCGGCGACCACTCGGTGGCCGGCGAGATCATCGCCAAGGACGTCGCCGCGCGCATCGGCTTCGACCGGGACGACGTCGCCGTACTCGCGACCCTCGTACGGCACCATCTGCTGCTGATCGACACCGCCACCCGCCGTGACCTGGAGGACCCGGCCACCGTGCACGCGGTCGCCGAGGCGGTCGGCTCGCAGGGCACCCTGGAGCTGCTGCACGCCCTGACCGAGGCGGACGCCCTGGCCACCGGGCCCGCGGCCTGGTCGTCCTGGCGGGGCTCGCTCGTCGCCGACCTGGTCAAGCGGGTCGGTGCCGTGCTCGCCGGGAACGCGCTGGACGAGCCCGAGCCCGCCGCGCCCACCGCCGAGCAGGAGCGGCTCGCCATCGAGGCGATCGCCACCGGCAGCCCGGTGCTCTCCCTGCGCGCCCAGACCGAACCGCCGACCGAGGACCAGCCCTCCGGCGACCCGGAACCGCTCGGGGTGGAGCTGCTGATCGCCGTACCGGACCAGCGGGGTGTGCTGCCCGCCGTGGCCGGTGTGCTGGCGGTGCACCGACTGACCGTCCGCACCGCCGAGTTGCGCGCCCTGGACCTGCCGGACGGCGTGGAGGGCTCGGTGCTGCTGCTGGACTGGCGGGTCGCCGCCGAGTACGGCTCGCTGCCGCAGGCGGCCCGGCTGCGCGCCGACCTCGTACGGGCCCTGGACGGCTCCCTGGACATCGCGGGGCGCCTGGCCGAGCGCGAGGCCGCCTATCCGCGCCGCAGGGGCGTGGTGGCCCCGCCGCCGCGGGTGACGGTCGCGTCGGCCGCCTCCCGGCACGCCACCGTCATCGAGGTGCGCGCCCAGGACGCCCCCGGTCTGCTGCACCGGATCGGGCGGGCGCTGGACGACGCCAAGGTGCGGGTGCGCAGCATGCATGTGTCGACGCTGGGCGCCAACGCCGTGGACGCCTTCTACGTGACCGGCCCCGAGGGCGCGCCCCTGCCGGCCGAGGAGGCGGTCTCCGTGGCGCGGAAGCTGGAAGAGACGCTGCGCGGCTGACACCGGGCCGTCCCCGCCCGGCCTGTATGCGCGGGCGGGGATGATTGTCCCGCCGAGCCAGATACCCTGGAAGACGCTCACCCTGCTCCCGACTCCGAGGACCGACGCCGCCGTGTTCGACACTCTCTCCGATCGCCTGTCAGCGACCTTCAAGAACCTGCGCGGCAAAGGGCGTCTGAGCGAGGCGGACATCGACGCCACCGCGCGCGAGATCCGCATCGCGCTCCTGGAGGCCGACGTCGCCCTCCCGGTCGTCCGGACGTTCATCAAGAACGTCAAGGACCGGGCCATGGGCGCCGGCGTCTCCCGGGCGCTGAACCCCGCCCAGCAGGTCCTGAAGATCGTGAACGAGGAGCTCGTCACGATCCTCGGCGGCGAGACCCGCCGGCTGCGCTTCGCCAAGCAGCCGCCCACCGTGATCATGCTGGCGGGTCTGCAGGGTGCCGGTAAGACCACCCTCGCGGGCAAGCTCGGCCGCTGGCTGAAGGAACAGGGCCACTCGCCGCTGCTGGTCGCCGCCGACCTCCAGCGCCCCAACGCCGTGAACCAGCTCAGCGTCGTCGCCGAGCGCGCCGGTGTGGCCGTCTACGCGCCGGAGCCGGGCAACGGCGTGGGCGACCCGGTCAAGGTCGCCAAGGACTCCATCGACTTCGCCAGGTCCAAGCTCCACGACATCGTGATCGTGGACACCGCCGGCCGTCTCGGCATCGACCAGGAGATGATGCAGCAGGCCGCGGACATCCGCGACGCTGTCTCCCCGGACGAGATCCTCTTCGTCGTCGACGCGATGATCGGCCAGGACGCGGTCAACACCGCCGAGGCCTTCCGCGACGGCGTCGGCTTCGACGGCGTGGTGCTCTCCAAGCTCGACGGTGACGCCCGCGGTGGTGCCGCCCTGTCGATCCGCCAGGTCACCGGCAAGCCGATCATGTTCGCGTCGAACGGCGAGAAGCTCGAGGACTTCGACGCCTTCCACCCGGACCGGATGGCCTCCCGCATCCTCGACATGGGTGACCTGCTCACCCTGATCGAGCAGGCGGAGAAGACGTTCAGCCAGGAAGAGGCCCAGAAGATGGCCTCCAAGCTGGCGTCCAAGAAGGGCCAGGACTTCACCCTGGACGACTTCCTGGCCCAGATGGAGCAGGTCAGGAAGATGGGCAGCATCTCCAAGCTGCTCGGCATGCTCCCCGGCATGGGCCAGATCAAGGACCAGATCAACAACCTGGACGAGCGGGACGTCGACCGCACCGCCGCGATCATCAAGTCGATGACCCCGGGCGAGCGCCAGGACCCGACCATCATCAACGGTTCCCGCCGCGCCCGTATCGCGCGCGGTTCCGGTGTCGAGGTCAGCGCGGTGAAGAACCTGGTCGAGCGGTTCTTCGAGGCGCGCAAGATGATGTCCCGCATGGCCCAGGGCGGTGGTATGCCGGGGATGCCCGGGATGCCGGGCATGGGCGGCGGCCCCGGCCGTCAGCGCAAGCAGCAGAAGCAGGCCAAGGGCAAGCAGCGCTCCGGCAACCCGATGAAGCGCAAGCAGCAGGAGCAGGAGGAGGCCGCCCGCCGCGCCGCCGCCCAGCAGGGGGGCAACGCGTTCGGCGTGCCCGGCCAGCAGGTCCCGCAGGACTTCGAGCTGCCGGACGAGTTCAAGAAGTTCATGGGCTGAGGTCGTGGTTCACGGGCTTGGTTCGTGGTTCATGGGCCGAGTTCGTATCGCGCCCAGGTCGGGCGCGTGCCCGCTGGACGTGCCGGGGGTTGGTCGTTGTCGTAACGTCCCGATATGACCAACCCCGCCCCGCCGCGCAAGTCGCCCGAGCAGCCCTGGCGTACCGAGGGCACGCCCGAGGAGCCGCAGAAGCCGCCGTCGGGCGGGCGGCGGATGCGCGGCGGCTGGTGGAGCCTGATCCTGACCGCGCTGGTCGTCTTCCTGATCGCGAACCTGATCCTGTCCTTCTTCAACGAGGGCAACGAGCCGACCATCTCCTACACCGAGTTCAGCAAGCAGGTCGGCGCGGGCAACGTCAGCAAGATCTACGCCAAGGGCAACGCGATCCAGGGCCAGCTCAAGAAGGAGCAGGGCAACCCGGACGGCGGTGGCAAGTACACCAAGTTCAAGACCGAGCGGCCCACCTTCGCGAGCGACAAGATCTGGGACGACCTGACCAGGCACGACGTCACGGTCACGGCGGAGCCGGTCGTCCAGCACCGTAGTTTTCTGGCCAATCTGCTGATCTCGCTGGGCCCCATGCTGCTGCTGATCGCGGTGTGGGTGTTCATCGCGCGGCGGATGAGCGCGGGCATGGGCGGCGCGGGCGGCATGCTCGGCCGCAAGGCGCCGCCCAGGCCGGTGGAGCTGGAGCCCGGCAGGAAGCGCACGACCTTCCAGGACGTCGCCGGCATCGACGAGGTCGAGGGCGAGCTCAACGACGTCGTCGACTTCCTGAAGAACCCGGACGCCTATCGCCGGATGGGCGCCAAGATGCCGAGAGGCGTGCTGCTCGCGGGGCCGCCCGGTACCGGTAAGACGCTGCTGGCGCGGGCGGTGGCGGGGGAGGCCGGGGTGCCGTTCTTCTCGGCCTCCGCCTCGGAGTTCATCGAGATGATCGTCGGTGTCGGTGCCTCACGCGTGCGTGAGCTGTTCGCGGAGGCCCGCAAGGTGGCGCCGTCGATCATCTTCATCGACGAGATCGACACCATCGGCCGGGCCCGCGGGGGCGGTTCCGCCATGGGCGGCCACGACGAGCGCGAGCAGACGCTCAACCAGATCCTCACCGAGATGGACGGCTTCTCCGGCTCCGAGGGCGTCATCGTCATCGCCGCCACCAACCGCGCCGACGTCCTCGACCCGGCCCTGACCCGCCCCGGCCGCTTCGACCGCGTGGTCATGGTCTCGCCCCCTGACCGCGGCGGCCGTGAGGCCATCCTGGAGATCCACACCCGGGAGATCCCGCTCGCCGCTGGGGTCGACCTGGCCCAGGTCGCCCGTACCACCCCGGGCATGACCGGCGCCGAACTGGCCAACCTCGCCAACGAGGCCGCCCTCCTCGCCGTCAAACGGGGGCAGCAGACGGTGACGCAGTCCGACCTCTCGGAGGCGCTGGAGAAGGTCCAACTGGGCGCGGAACGGCCCCTGGTGATGCCCGACGAGGAGCGCCGCCGTACGGCCTACCACGAGAGCGGCCACGCCCTCCTCGGCATGCTCCAGCCCGGCGCCGACCCCGTCCGCAAGATCACCATCGTGCCGCGCGGCCGTGCCCTCGGCGTCACACTCTCCACGCCGGAGTCCGACAAGTACGCCTACACCGAGGAGTACCTGCGCGGCCGGATCATCGGCGCACTCGGCGGCATGGCCGCCGAACAGGTCGTCTACGGGGTGGTCACGACCGGCGCCGAGAACGACCTGGAGCAGGTCACCACCATCGCGCGCGGGATGGTCGCCCGCTGGGGCATGAGCGAGCGCGTCGGCCGCCTGTCCGCCCTCCCGAACGACGCCCAGCAGGCCTACGGCCTCGCCGCCGCCCCCCAGACGCTCGACGTCATCGACGGCGAGATGCGCCGGATCGTCGACGAGTGCTACGAGGAGGCGTGCCGCAAGCTCCGCGACCACCGCGACCGACTGGACGCCCTCGCCGAGGCGTTGCTGGAGAGGGAGAGCCTGGAGGAGGCGGACGCGTACCGGATCGCCGGGATCACCCGCCTGCGGAAGGAGGCGGAGGTGTGAACGGGGTCGCTCGCCCGGAGAGGGCGCACGCTTCAGGGCAGGCGCTTCGGGGCGCGCGCTTCAGGGCACGCGCGCGATGAGGTACCGGAAGACGTTCGGCATCCACACCGTGCCGTCCGCGCGCATGTAGCGGTGCAGCGCTTCCGTCAACTCCTTGTTGACCTGCGTCTGGTCGGTCGCCGTGATCGCCGCGTCGAACAGCCCGGTCGACAGCAGCCCCTTGAGCGCGCTCTCCGCGTCCGCGTACCCGAAGGGACAGGCGACCCGCCCGGAGCCGTCCGGCTTCAGACCGGCCCGCTGGGCGACCTCCTCCAGGTCGTCGCGAAGGGCGGGGCGCCAACTCGCCGAGCTGCGCAGCGGATCCGCCAGCCTGGTGGCCACCCGCAGCACGGACGACGTGGCGCAGCGCTCCGGCGGACCCCAGCCGGCGAGCACCACGGGCGCCCCGCGCTCGGCGAGCGGTGTCGCTGTCCTCAGCAGCCCGCCGAGCCCCTCCGAGTCGCCCGCCAGACACCCGATGGGCTCGAAAGCCGTCACCAGCGTGTACGCGGGCGTCTCCGCGTCGCCTGCGGCCGCCAAGTCCTCGGCCGAACCGTCGACGATCCGGGTGATCCCGGTGTCCGCACGCGCGCGTGCGCTGCCCGCGTCCTGGAGCAGCCGCTCCCGCGCGAGGGCGAGCCGCTCGGGGGAGGAGCGGTCGACACCGGTGACGGCCGCGCCTCTCGACGCCGCCATCAAGAGGGCGAGCCCGCTGCCGCAGCCGAGCCCCAGCAACCGTGTGCCGGCGCCCACTTCGAGTCGCTTGTAGACGGCCTCGTAGAGCGGCACCAGCATCCGCTCCTGGATCTCGGACCAGTCACGCGCGCGTGCACGCAGATCCGCACGGGGCGCCGACCCCGCGTGAGACAGGTGCTGCCGCACGAGCGTAGGTGTCATGTAAAGCGCCCCAATCCGCCGAGAGATGCAGCCGTGCCCGATTCCATGGCCCCCGTGACGTGCGCTCGCACTGCCCCCGTATGCCAGGTAACTCCGCACTCGACCGCTCGTCCAGGGGTAACAGGGCCCGGCTTGTGGCTCGGGCGCCTGAGTGGCGAGATTTCACATCCCGGCAACCTGGGCCCGTAACATCACGGCGAGCGGACGGCCCGGTTCCCGAGGGTGACGGAGCGACCGGTAACGTCACAGCCGCCGCGCGCGCTTACCAGGACGGGATCCTTCCGCCGCAAGAGCGACCGAAACGCCCCTTGCGCATCCGCGGATCACAGCCGCACCGGCGAGTGGACATCGTCTACACGCCGGGTCGTACGTTGGCCTACGTACCAGCTTGGTAGGAGCTGTGAAGCTTATGCGCAGATCGGCGCACTGGCCCTCGTCTCCACGCATCAGCGGCAACTGACGGGTACGTGCAAATTATTTGGGATGCCCCGGAATAGGAACACGGCGGCACCCCCGCTCGTTGTCATTACGTGAGCACGACACAGACACCACCTGTTCTCGCCGCAGAGCTGGCAGAGGCGTGGGCCGACATTCAGCGGTACCACCCCGAGCTGCCGGACCTTGCCGCGCCAGAGTCCCTGATCGGAGAGTCCTCGTCCGCCTGCGGTCACGAGCTCTCCTTCGAGCGACTGCTTCATGAGGCAGTCCACGGCATCGCCGCCGCCCGCGGCGTGCGCGACACATCCCGTGCCGGCCGATACCACAACCGCAGATTCCTCGCGATCGCCGAGGAACTGGGCCTGGACCATCCCGAGGAGCCGCATCCCAGCAGCGGCTTCTCGCTGGTCACGCTCAACCCCGAGGCCAAGCGCCGCTACCGTCCGACCATCGAGCGCCTCCAGCGCGCCCTGAAGGCCCACACGGTGGCGACCGCGGCGGACACCCCGAAGAGCTTCCGAGGGCCGGCCGCGCGCCATGGCTCCTCCGGTGGCGGGGTCCGGGTCAAGGCCGTGTGCGACTGCGGGCGCAACGTCCGGGTCGTCCCGTCGGTCCTGGCCCAGGCGCCGATCGTGTGCGGCGGCTGCGGCAAGCCGTTCCGCATCCCCGAGGTGGCCGGGGCGGCGTAGTCGCGGCGTGACCCACCGGCATCTCGTGGCTGCCGGTCCGACACGCACGCGGGCCGAGGTGCGCACCCGGGGCTTCCCCTAGCGCCGGGTGCGTCTCTGGCATGCCCGTCCACGAGCACCATCGGTCCGAAGGGACCCGCGGGGTGTGGCACAATGGCTAGCTGTACTCGACAGTCGCATAGGACCCCTCTCTCCTCCGGCTGACGCGTCCATCGGGCACTCGGGTACCGCAACCCCACGCGGCAAGCTCGCCGTGCCCAACCACGTCAAAACCAGGAGAATCCACTCCCGTGGCAGTCAAGATCAAGCTGAAGCGTCTGGGCAAGATCCGTTCGCCTCACTACCGCATCGTCGTCGCCGACTCCCGTACCCGTCGTGACGGTCGTGCGATCGAGGAGATCGGCAAGTACCACCCGACCTACCACCCGTCGGTCATCGAGGTGGACGCCGACCGTGTCGCGTACTGGCTGGGTGTCGGCGCGCAGCCGACCGAGCCCGTCCTCGCCATCCTGAAGAAGACCGGCGACTGGCAGAAGTTCAAGGGCGAGCCCGCCCCGGCTCCGCTGCTGGTGGCCGAGCCGAAGAAGGCGCGTCCCTCCTTCGAGGCCCTGGGCGGCGACGACGAGGGCAAGGGTGAGGCGATCACCCAGAAGAAGAAGGCGGAGAAGAAGGACGAGGCTGCCGCCGAGTCCGAGTCGGCCGAGGCCTGAGCATGCTCGAGGAGGCTCTCGAGCACCTCGTGAAGGGCATCGTCGACAACCCTGACGATGTGCAGGTCGCCTCGCGCAACCTGCGCCGCGGGCGCGTTCTCGAGGTCCGGGTCCACCCCGACGACCTCGGCAAGGTGATCGGCCGCAACGGCCGCACCGCGCGCGCTCTGCGTACCGTCGTGGGCGCCATCGGCGGCCGCGGTGTCCGCGTCGACCTGGTCGACGTGGACCACGTCCGCTGACGTCAAACGCAGCACCGGCTCGGGCCGGGGAGGGCCAGTGGGCCGTCCCCGGCCCGTAGTCGTACCGGTCGTACCACAGGAGATCAAGCACAGTGCAGCTGGTAGTCGCTCGCATCGGCCGTGCCCACGGCATCAAGGGCGAGGTCACCGTCGAGGTCCGCACCGACGAGCCCGAGCTCAGGCTCGCGCCCGGCGCCGTCCTGCTGACGGACCCCGCCGCCACGGGCCCGCTCACCATCGAGACCGGCCGCGTCCACAGCGGCCGCCTCCTCCTGCGCTTCCAGGGCGTGGGGGACCGCAACGCCGCCGAGGCCCTCCGCAACACCCTCCTGATCGCCGAGGTCGACCCCGAGGCGCTGCCGGAGGAGGAGGACGAGTACTACGACCACCAGCTGATCGACCTCGACGTGGTGACCAAGGACGGCGTCGAGGTGGGCAGGATCACCGAGATCTCGCATCTGCCCTCCCAGGACCTGTTCATCGTGGAGCGCCCCGACGGCACCGAGGTCCTCGTCCCCTTCGTCGAGGAGATCGTCACGGAGATCGACCTGGAGGAGCAGCGGGCGGTCATCGACCCGCCGCCCGGGCTGATCGACGACCGGGCCGCCCGCGACGAAGTCGCTGATGGGCCCAGTGCCTCGACGCGGGAAGAGTCGTAGAAGATGCGCCTCGACGTCGTCACGATCTTCCCCGAGTACCTCGACCCCCTGAACGTCTCCCTCGTCGGCAAGGCACGCGCGCGTGGGCAGTTGAACGTCCATGTGCACGACCTGCGCGCCTGGACGTACGACCGCCACAACACGGTCGACGACACCCCCTACGGCGGCGGCCCCGGCATGGTCATGAAGACCGAACCCTGGGGAGACGCCCTGGACTCCGCGCTCGCCGACGGCTACGAGACCGGCTCGCGCGCGCCCGCGCTGATCGTGCCCACCCCCAGCGGGCGTCCCTTCACCCAGGAACTCGCCGTAGAGCTCTCCGAGCGCCCCTGGCTGATCTTCACGCCCGCGCGCTACGAGGGCATCGACCGCCGGGTGATCGACGAGTACGGCACCCGTATGCCCGTCTACGAGGTGTCCATCGGCGACTACGTCCTCGCCGGCGGCGAGGCGGCCGTCCTGGTCATCACGGAGGCCGTCGCCCGGCTGCTGCCCGGCGTCCTGGGCAACGCCGAGTCGCACCGGGACGACTCCTTCGCGCCCGGCGCCATGGCCAACCTCCTGGAGGGGCCCGTCTACACCAAGCCCCCGCAGTGGCGCGGCCGGGGCATCCCCGACGTGCTGCTGAGCGGTCATCACGGCAAGATCGCCCGCTGGCGGCGGGACGAGGCCCTCAGGCGTACGACGGCCAACCGGCCGGACCTCATCGAGCGCTGCGACCCCAAGGCCTTCGACAAGAAGGACCGCGAGATGCTCTCCATCCTGGGCTGGGCGCCCGATCCGGAGGGGGAGCCGTACGGCCGATTTTGGCGCAGGCCAGAGGGCGTGGAAGAATAGCCAGCTGTTGTGCGTCGTCCGGCGCGCGCCCCTGCCACAGGGGGACACGACGCCCGCCCGACCCGGACAGCATCCTCGAAGAACACCTAGTTGCCGTTGATGACCTGTGGCATCAGCGAAGAAAGCAGACGAAATGTCTCACCTGCTCGACTCCGTCGACAGCGCGTCGCTGCGCAGCGACGTCCCGGCCTTCCGCCCGGGTGACACCGTCAACGTCCACGTCCGCGTCATCGAGGGCAACCGCTCCCGTGTGCAGCAGTTCAAGGGCGTTGTGATCCGCCGCCAGGGCGCCGGTGTCCGCGAGACCTTCACGGTCCGCAAGGTCTCCTTCTCCGTCGGCGTCGAGCGCACCTTCCCGGTGCACACCCCGATCGTCGAGAAGATCGAGCTCGTCACCCGTGGTGACGTGCGTCGCGCCAAGCTCTACTACCTGCGCGAGCTGCGCGGTAAGGCCGCGAAGATCAAGGAGAAGCGCGACAGCTGAGCTCGCGCAGGTGTTCACATC